>FWPV01000127.1_pt1 | contig 274537 bp, 219 predicted proteins | sample 2228371 | NCBI WGS metagenome assembly FWPV01 (sample SAMEA103939776, study PRJEB20133) | metagenome
CAACAGAAGTAATCACTATTGCACAAGAAATGGCTGCAGGTGTTTACATGGCAAACGTAACCCAAGGTGAGTTTGTTAAAACTGTGAAGATCACTAAAGTAAACTAGCTTTAATAGGCGAAAGTCAAAAAGGTTACCCCTTAACCCGCAAGGGCTGTCCAATTTGGGCAGCCCTTTGTTTTTGGGGGTATAAATAAATTCGTTTAAGTAATTTTTTCAATGTTATAACCCGCTTCTCTCACTGCATTTTCAATACTTTCGGTATTGTTTAAATCACCGGTTACAGTTAATATTTTTTCAGGAACATTGGTATCTACTTCCCACTTCTCAACTCCACTTACTTTATCTAAAAAAGGAGTTACAGCGGCTATGCATCCGCCACATTTAATGTTGGTTTTAAATTTAAAATCTCTCATATCAATACTGTTTTTATGTTTGGTTTGATAGGCATTGAGCCTATTCAACACAACAACCAATATTCTTTACAACATTGAAAAGTTACATGCTGTTACTAATATTGGCAATTACACAATTAATTTAAAGAATGTTTTGTATGGTTTTATTAAACTTTGTCGATCGGTTTACGCATACCGGTGTGGCTTTTCTTAAATGCTGAAGGAGTTAAACCGGTAACTTTTTTAAACTGGTTTGATAAGTGAGCTACGCTGCTATAATCTAATTTGTCGGCTATTTCGCTCAAATTCAGTTCATCATAAACCAACAACTCTTTTGCGCGCTCTACCTTTTGCCTAATAATGTACTGCTCAATGGTAATGCCTTCAACCGAAGAAAATAAAGCGCTTAAGTAATTGTAATCGTAGTGCAAATGCTCTTTAAGCGCATCCGACCAATTTATTTTTAAGCCAATATCGCTATGATGTACCTGTTGGATAACAAAGGTTTTAATTTGGGTAATTAAACGTGTTTTACGGTCATCAACCCGCTCAAAACCAAGCGCAACAAGCCGTCTGTCCAATTCAGCAAGTATATCACCAGGTAATTGCTCTTCTTGTAACACTACTTCTCCTAGGTTTACCTGCAAAGGATGTAAACCTAATTGTTCTACTTGGTTTTTAACGGCCTGCACGCAGCGCTGGCAAACCATGTGTTTAATGTGAATTTGCATACCTCAAAGGTGGTTAATTTCACCTAACCAAATTTACACGATTTAAAGAAGTATTTGTATGATTTAGTCTTCCTCGTAAAAATCGATCAAATCGGCCATATAGGTATCGTTCCAACCCTCCACTATATCAGCAAAATCTTCATCAGGAATATTGGTGTGGCGTAATTCTAGTGAGGTATCACCATCATCATTATGCAACTTAATGGTCACTATAGAAGGTGTTTCACTCTCATTTTCGCCAAAATACCATTGCTGAACAATCTTTTTACCTTCCTCCAATTCAAGAATTTTACCTACAATGCTGCCATCCCACATGCTAAACTCGCTTCCTACTTCCGGTTTCATTTCAGCATGATCGCCTGTCCAAAGTTGTATGGTTGCCTCATTGGTTAATGCTGCATAAACATCTTCAGGAGCAGCTTCAATCCGGTAGTATTTTTTAAAGTCTTTCATTTTGTGTGTTCAAAGCATCAAATATATTTAAAACCCTTATTTAAAATTTACTGACAAAGTGGCCAAGTATGGATTTTTGAGCTTTAGTGAATAAAATGCCATCTTTAAAAACTGCCATTTAAACAAACATTTTACTTTAAATATCAATTATTTATGTGACATTATTTAAACATACAGATTAAATATTTCTCAATTCATCTTTAATTGATTCGATCTTAGTTTTAAGTTGATCTAAATCATGACTAGAATGCTGAATTTGAATACTTATTTCTTGCAAATGAAGCACCTCATCAAGCAACAGTTTATGATAATCGAGCATGGTTTTATTCACCTCTAATGCATTATTAACCAATGCATTTAAGTCGTTCATTTTATTTAATACCGGACTTAAATCTACTTGCTTAGGCTCGGGTTTTAACATGTTTCCTTCACCCAAAAACAACCAAATTGGGTCAATATCCGGAAAGCGCTGCAAAACGCGCTGCAACAATTCAATTCCGGGCTTGTTACGCCCTGTGGTAATGTGGGTTATAAGTGGTAATGAAACCCCTAACTCTGTGGCTAAAGAAGATTTAGAATGGTTAAAACGAACCATAATCTCCACTATACGTTTGTTAAGTTCATCCATAACTGTAAAATATTGATAATTAAGACAATAAATAAGACACAAAACAATTGTTAATGTCGTAGTTTACAATTGTTTATATGTACTAACTTCTGTAAACCTGCCGCAAAACAATTGTTAATTCCTTGCATTTATCAACACTTTATATTCAATATTTTAATTAGCTGATTATCTGAGTATAATTGGGCATCTACATACATGTTGGGACACCCAGTATTTACAAGTGTTAAGCCTCTTATTTAAACACTTTCTAAATTTGTAAATTTATTTTAACTGACAAAAAATAAATATCGCTTAACATTTGGAAAGTCCGCTTTTACATTTGTATTTTTGAGTATGGATGAAGCTAATACACCAAATCGTATAGAAATAGATTTAACGAAAAATCCATTGGTAAGGGGTGTTTATCTTAGTGAAGGTAAAAAGGTATTTTTTGAAATGCGGGCACTTCTTTTGATTGAAGCGGTGAATGAATACGCTGAAAAATATTATATTGGAACATCGGCAAAAGTGGAATTAGGATAGTTTGTTTAATGCCTTTACACAATCTTCTATTATATAATTGGGCAAATCTGAATTTCTATTTACACAAAATTCATCTCCTTTAAATATGTAATGATTTTCTAATAAATCGTGTGGCGCGTCTAAATTCGGGTTTAATGGAGGTCTTTGTTTAAACCATTCAATGTGTTTTTCTTGAACTTCTAAAAGTGCCTTGTCGATTGGATTCATAAACCAAATATACATATTTTCACAAATCATAAAAATAAAATATTAGGTATTACGTGGGACTAAATTTATATTTGCATCAGCAAACTATAAAAATATGATACCCACATTTAGATCATTATCGGAACTATTCGACCACTTCCCCACCCAAGAGAGTTGTGTGGCGTATTTAGAAAATGTACGTTGGGGCAATACTCCAGTATGTCCTCATTGTGCGTGTGAGGGCGCTTATAAAACCAATAGAGGCTATAAGTGCAAACAAAAGGAATGCGGTAAAAAGTTTACCGTTACCGTTGGTACTTTCTTTGAAAATACTAAAATACCTTTACGCCAATGGTTTGCCGCTATGTATTTAGTTTCGTGTACAAGTAAGGGTGTTAGTTCTGTTCAACTTTCAAAGGATTTAAATGTAACTCAAAAAACAGCGTGGTTTATACTGCACCGCATACGTGAAATGCTGCGCGAAAAAACGCCTACGCTATTGGATGGAGATGTAGAAATAGACGAAACTTGGGTTGGCGGTAAAGAGGGAAACAAACACAGCAATAAACGCACAAGACTAAACGACACAGAAAAAAGCCATTTTGATGCTAAAACGCCAGTTATAGGCATTTTACAGCGTGGCGGGCATATAGTTGTAAAGAAAGTAGAAAGCGTGTCTTATAAGTCATTAACGCCCATTATGGTAAATACCGTTTTACCTTCTGCCCGAATATTTACGGATGAAGGGGGCGGCTATTCTCAAATAAGGCACATTTACAAGAGCCACCAAAGCGTAACGCACTCAATAGGACAATACGCACAAGGTGAAATACATTGTAATGGGGTTGAAAACTTTTGGAGTTTATTTAAACGTGGATTAAACGGTATATACCACCAAGTAAGCCGTAAGCATTTAGACACATATTGCAATGAGTATGCGTTTAGGTTCAATTACCGCAAGGATAACAACGCATTAAAGTTTTACAGGGCTTTAAATCGCTGTAATGGGCGTTTGACTTACAAAGATTTGATTAATTAAGCCAACTTATTAACTTTGAATTTATGAGTAAGCAAAAGAAAGCGCCCAAAGAGCGAGGCAAAAAGTACGATACCAAACTAAAGGTAAACACGGATTTAAAAACGCTTATTGATATTGCTTTGCAGCCTAAGAAAAAAACAAATGGCTAAGGATGATACATTACACAAAATAGCACTCATTAGAGGGGCTTTTTTACAGTTTATTATTGAGGTTGAGCACTATATTAATGAGGCAATAGCCTTTCATTTTTGCGGTTCAGATGTTATAAAAAGAAGCGAGGCAATTGGTGTTATATTTGGCTCAAAACATTTGCAATTCAACGCGAAAAAGGAAATATTTAGCTATATTTTAAAAAACCATTATCCAAATTACTCAACTAATAAACTTTTAAGCGATAAAAATCTAACAAATCTAATAAACATAAGGAATAGTTACGCTCATCATATGTTTATTAATGACCCTAAACTATGGGATACAGACTCTGAGTGGGTGTTGTTTAAATTAACTACTCAGGATAATAAAAACCCCAAGTTCAGAACCACAACTAAAATATCCAAGTCAGAAGGCTCTAAAAATATTGAATTAGCAGCAGCAACAGCGAAAGAAATAAAAGAGTTTTTAATAAAAGAAATGGGGTTTGTCTTCTAATAAAAAACCCCATTAGAACAGAGCCCTCGTCATGTCCAAAATGGGGGTACTTTAAGATAAGCACATCTGACTAATTTAGATTTATCTTGTATTTAGCCAAACCTTTTTTTGTAATTACTTAACAAAGGTTTACCAAAACAGCCGAAAAAACAACACTTTACTCCCAACATGTATGTAGATGCCTATAATTGTTGTTAATTTATCATTGTTTTACAACTGTAAATCTACCTGTAAACTATGTTTAATACTACTCAACATCTGTAAAGTACTAAATTGGAGTGAAATTCTGACACATTTGAACATAACCCTGTTCCAAACGCAAAAAATACTTAGCCCATTTGTATTTTGGTTGATGATTGAAAGGAATAAAGATTGTTTTACAACAAAACAATATCTGCCGGTAAGTTTGAGGTTGTTTACCTCCTATTTATTTAGCCTAAAAATAGAAATAATAAAAGGCATAGTTTAATGCCTGTAGTAATTATGATAATTATATGGCTGTTTGGCTAGATTGTAACCAAAATACTTGTTCAAAAGTGTTCTAATTAGGTTAACACTCCCCGATTGCTGATCAGTTATATCAAGTTTATGCTGACTATCAAACACCATAAGCTGTATTTGGCTATCTTCGTCAGGTATCCTGTTTTCCCTTGAGCCATGATCTGATAAAGCTATAATAATCAATGGTTTATTTTTATTTTGATATGCCTTAATTAGATTACTGAAGTAAGCTACACAAATTTGGTTATTGTATTTTACTTGATTAATGTACCCGGGATCCCACACCCCTATTTGCGTTATTGGTAATCGTTTACCTGATGAATCGTATCTAAAAAGATGATGGGTATAAAATAAATGATTAAAAACAAAATGAGGTCTTGGGTCTGCTGCGAATAGTCCACGCGCCTGTACAATTAGCTCTTTTTCAATTTTTTCATCATAATCACTCAACCAATTGGAAATGACGTAACTTCTGTTATTTATTGAATTATAACCCTTTAATATTAATCTAAAGACAAAATTCCTTGTGATTATTGGACATAAAAAGGTAAACTTAGGATCAATCTCTCCTTGTCCGAAAAAAAATGGCATGTCGTCCCAAAAAACAGATTTCGACTCAATTTGATAGTTATTCTTATCTAAAACCCTGTAAAGCGCGTTATTTGTTACATACTTTTGAGTTACTAAATCCATGTTTGATAAGCTAAACCTTGGGTGATGAAAGTCTGACGCATTTAGGGTGAGGCTTAACGAACCAATTGTAGCGGGCATACGCCCCCTGGCACTATCTGAAATGGTAAACCCCAACTTGGTTAGTGTATCTTTAAACTCGAGGTTATCAAATTTCCAATATTTTTTTAGTGCAGTATTGCCTGTGTAACCATCCATCAAAACAAAGTAAATATCAGGTAAACCTTCTACGGGCGACTTTTTTGGCTTGATAACTTCGATAGGTCTAAGCTTAATAGCCGTTTCCGTGTAACTGTAAACCCGATTAAATAGCGTAACAGCAAGTGTAAATAAACTAATGTTCATAAGCAATCGTTGCCCCCATTCACGCTTTGCAAAAACCGAAACCGTTATTGTTATCAGTACAAGGCTAATAGCATAATAAATTTGGAACTGCTGTATCGCCCTATCCACATAATTCATGGAGTTGATTAAACTTAGATTATCTTGTAAAGCGTAATCTTTGTAACTAATCGTTAACTTACCGTAAATACTCAACAAAAAATTAAATATAGCGACAGTCCAAATACTTTGTTTTTCAGACAACTTCATTTTTTTTAGTACTAAAACGCCAAAAAAAGTGAGCAGTGACGAAATAATGAGTAAGCCTATTAATGACAATAAAAAACCCCATAACGGGCTAATGAATAAGTTGAAATTAATAACTACACTTGATAGTATTAGAACTAGTATTGGTGAGTATTTTTTCATTATTTTTTGATAAAAAGAAACAACGTGCGCTCCGACTCAGGTACTTTAAATTGCTGTTGAATATCAAAGTAGTTTTCGAAAGCATAGGTAAACTCCTTTAAGTTATAATGTTCCCATTGTTTTTTGGACCTGTTTAAAGTTAGTTTCTTAACCTGTGAGTCTTCTACATCAACAAATTCTATTATCAGGTGCTTTTGTGTTTGGCTTGCAAGTAGTTCGGCCACTTTTAAAAAAGAAACATTATTGCCAATTACCAAATGATGAATAAGTGCCAACGCTGTAATTAAATCCGGTTTATTGCGGGAATATATGCTATTACGTTCTGTTGTGGCCCAGCCAATCGCTGGAGTTGGATTAGTTAAATCTATCACCAAAGGCAACAAATTATTGGGGGCTTCTTTACTCGATGCCAAACGGTTTATGGCATTCGGGTCAATATCCATTGCCACCACATGTTTTGCATATTTTGCAGCAACCTTGCTAAAGTAGCCATCATTTGCACCTATATCCCAAGCCAAACTAAAGTCTGAAATTTGTGCTAGCTGTTTCTCTATCCAATGTTGTTTGGCCGTAAAAGCAGCGTTGGTATAATTGTTATTTGAAATATAATAATCATCCCATTCGGTTTTTTGTGACTTAATTTGAAGTCCTTCAATGGTTGATTTTAAATGGGCTGCAATAGCGCTTAAGGCATTAATGCTTATTGATTTGGGTTGAACTTTTTGTTGCGTTGATTCGTGTTTGGTTACCGATTTTGCATGTAGGTGTATATGCGTAAAAATACCTAAGTTAAACTTGGATTTTGTGGGTAATAACTTAGCACACAAGTCTAATGGAATACCATCAATAAAATTGGTAGACAAAGATGATAATCGTAAATCGGTGTAGGCCATTAAGGAAAGTGGGGCCAAAAAATGTCTGCAAAACTGACCGTAAGCCACCCAGGGTTTGTTAGGTTCTATTATTTCAAAAGAGGTGGTATCAATAAACACAGGATTTTTACCCACAAACTGAACATTAAAAGCACTTGCATCTTTTAATGTCATTTGATGATTAAGTGCTTTTATTTGAATCTCCAGTGTTAATAAAGCCGCCCGTTTTAGTTGACTAAAACTCCACTCGTAAGGATACGAAATAAATGGAATTTGAAGTGGTTCAATTACCTTAAAATTTTCACCACCCGTAAAATCATCAACCTCCTGATGTGCAATTAGTTGATTGTCGGAGACCAATTTATCATACAAACCGCTCTGCATCAGCTGATGGTAATTTTGCTGATAGTTATTAGCAATAACCCTAAAAAAAATCCCGTTTTTTTCAATCACAAAACCATCCTTGTCTCTGAAAGACGCTGGATGATTAACCCAACCTTGCATCATACCTAGTTTCCTTTTTTACCAAAACGTGTTTTGATCCAGGCTTTTACATAACCCATCTGAGTTTTTAATGTAAACAGTGCCCCTGCCACACCTGCAATTAATAATTGAAAAAATAAACTTCCCGATCCCGGATCGATGTACGCTAAAATTGTATTCATAAATGTAGAGCTGTTAATGTTGAATTAACGTTTTTTTTACAATAAATTAAAGATACAAATAAAAGTAGTTTAGGTTGCATATCTATAACCTTAACTCAATTTTAAGCGTTTCCGATTTTTAGATAAAACGTATTGAATAACAATAACAGACTGATAAAAAAAAACTTACAATCAGTAACACACCATTTTATGCCACATAAATTTAAGTATTTTTATGATTATTCACTCAATTCCAGCCAACGCATTCCTTTTTCGTCAAGTAGTGAGTTTAATTCCTCTACTTCCCGACTCCACTGCATCAATTCCTCATGATTGTTACTGCCGGCACTTAATTTGGCGCTTATTTCTTGTTTTTTAGCCTCCAATTCCGGTATTTCTTTGTTTAAGGCATCCAACTCGTGCTGTTCTTTAAAACTAAGTTTACGCTTAGCCACCGGTTTTGGCAATTCTGCAACAGCCACCTGAGCCTCAACCTTTGCTGCTTTGGGTGCTTGTTGAGCTATTTTAGCTGCATTACGCTTCTCTTCTTGCTCATCCAAGTAATCCTGATAGTTGCCATTAAAGTCGCGTATTTTGCCTTCTCCTTCAAAAATAAACAAGTGCTCAACCAACTTATCCATAAAATACCTGTCGTGGGTTACAATTACCAAACAGCCTTTATAACTCTCTAAAAAGTCCTCCAGTACGTTTAAGGTTTGAATATCTAGATCATTTGTAGGCTCATCCAACACCAAAAAGTTTGGGTTCTTAATCAAAACAGTCAATAAAAACAACCTTCTACGCTCACCACCACTTAGTTTACTTACAAAAGTGTGTTGCATTTTATCATCAAACAAAAAGCGTTTACACAATTGCGTAGCTGTTATCTGCTCGCCCCTGCCCAATTCAATTACTTCTGCAATATCTTTCACCACATCCAATACCCGCTTGTCTTCTTTAATCTCCAAACCTTTTTGCGAGTAGTAACCATAAATAACCGTATCGCCTTTGCTAATATGCCCACTATCAGGTATATCCAGTTCCATTAAGGTGTTTAAGAAGGTGCTTTTACCCACTCCGTTTTTACCTATAATGCCTACACGCTCACCCGGGCGGAAAGTGTAACTAAAATTATCTATAATCTTTAAACCTGGATACGACTTGTTAACGTTGTGTAGTTCAATAATTTTACCACCCAAACGCTGCATTTTCATATCCAACTCAACTTTCTTATCTTCAATTTTCTGGCTGGCTTTTTCTTTGGTTTCGTAAAATGCATCAATACGGGCTTTTTGTTTGGTTCCGCGTGCCCTAGGTTGTTTACGCATCCACTCCAACTCTTTTCTAAATAGGTTACGGGCTTTGTCAATTTCACGACCTTCTTTAAAAATGCGCTCCTCCTTTTTCTCCATAAAATAGGCATAATTGCCTTTGTAGGTATAAAGTTGGTTATTGTCTAACTCAATAATTTCGTTACAAACAGCATCTAAAAAATACCTATCATGTGTAACTAAAAATAAAGTAACATCAGTACTCTTAAGGTAACCCTCCAGCCATTCTATCATCTCTACATCCAGATGGTTGGTTGGCTCATCCATTATAATCAGGTCGGGGGTTTGAATTAAAATGCGCGCCAAAGCCAATCGTTTACGTTGCCCACCACTTAACATCGTAACAGGCTGATCATAGCGTGTAATGCTTAATTTTGTAAGGATAAGCTTAATGCGACTCTCGTAATCCCAGGCGTTAAGTGCATCCATTTTTTCCATGGCATATTGCAACTTTTGCATGGTGGCTTCATCATGGTTGGTTTCAGATATACGCATTACCTCCTCATATTCGGCAACAGCTTTTAACAATTCGTTATTGCTGTTAAAAAGCGCATCCCAAACATTTAATTTAGGATCTAAGTATGGCTCTTGAGGCAAATATGCTACCTGAATATTTTTATCGGTAATTACTTTTCCTTCTCCATCGCTGGTATCAACTCTGGCTAAAATGTTTAATAAATTGGTTTTTCCGGTACCATTTTTAGCAATTAGTGCAATTTTATCACCTTTTTCTATGGTTAACGTAAGGTTTTGAAACAGTACCCTATCTCCATATCTTTTGTTTATGTTTTCTGCGCGTAAATAATTCACCGTGCAAAGGTAGTTAAAACAGTTAGGCTTTTTAATTGTCTTTATTGGTGTTGATGATTTAAATGTACATCAACCCAAAACATGAAACCGCATATACTTGAAACCGTTACAATTATTAATAAACCATTGGATGTGGTATTTGAGTTTTTTAGTAAAGCAGAAAACTTAAATGCTTTAACACCTCCTGAGTTAGAGTTTAAAATACTTACTCCATCACCAATTAAAATGTTTCCAGGCACTTTAATTGATTATAAAATTAAGCTGAATGGTATCCCGTTTAATTGGAAAACCAAAATAAGCACATGGAATCCCCCCCATCAATTTGTTGATGAACAAATAAAAGGTCCATATGTACGCTGGCACCATACACATACTTTTAAAGATTTGGGTGATGGCACAACGGAAATGGTTGACCGTGTTGAGTTCTTATCCCCCGGATGGATTTTAGAGCCTATTGTAAACAGTTTGTTTGTAGAAAAACGCGTACACCAAATATTTAAATATCGAGAGGAAAAGTTACACGAAATTTTCAGGTAATTTACCCTGAAGTACTTAATAAAACCGGGTTATTTCGGATAGCACAAAGCTTTAAGCTAGCCCGGTTGGTGTTCTGCTTTAGTATATTTATTACTTTTTTCGTTAAAGGATGATGTTCGACCGATTCCGGGGCGTCATCTTTTTGTTCGCATTAACCCATACTCATTTTTGCAAATAAAGTTAACCATCACTTAACTATTTCTTACTTGCTTTTAGGCAAATTAAGGTGCACTTTTACATAAAACTTTAATTAGTAAAGAAACCGATAAAACAACAAGCTTTACTTTAAGGTGCCGGTTTTATCTTTTAAATGTTAATACCATGGATGATTTAAAAAAAGGAAAATGTCCAGTAATGCACGGTGGCAACACCGAAACTCAAAACAATGTAATGGATTGGTGGCCAAACGCGCTTAATCTGGATATTTTGCATCAACACGATGTAAAAACTAACCCCAACCCTGTTGGGTTTAGCTACAAAGAAGCTTTTAAAAAACTTAACCTGGAAGCTGTAAAAACTGATTTAAAAAAACTAATGACCGACAGCCAAGATTGGTGGCCGGCTGATTGGGGACATTATGGTGGCTTAATGATTAGAATGGCTTGGCATGCTGCAGGAACATATCGTGTGGCCGATGGCCGTGGTGGTGCAAACACCGGAAACCAACGCTTTGCTCCGTTAAACAGTTGGCCTGATAATACTAATCTTGATAAGGCGCGAAGGTTACTTTGGCCTGTTAAAAAGAAATATGGCAATAGCCTTTCTTGGGCCGATTTATTTATTTTAGCCGGTAACATGGCTTATGAATCGATGGGCTTTAAAACGTTTGGTTTTGCAGGAGGCCGCGAAGATATTTGGCATCCTGAAAAAGATATAAACTGGGGGTCGGAAAAAGAATGGTTGGGAAAATCAAGGTACCGTGATAATTCCAGTGAATCGTTGGAAAACCCACTTGCAGCAGTACAAATGGGGTTGATTTATGTAAATCCTGAAGGAGTAGACGGCAACCCCGACCCGCTTAAAACTGCGCAAGACGTGCGCACAACATTCAGACGTATGGCCATGAATGATGAAGAAACTGTTGCTTTAACTGCCGGTGGCCACACTGTTGGTAAAACACATGGCAATGGCAATGCATCATCACTGGGTCCAAATCCTGAAGGGGCTGATTTGGATGCACAAGGTTTTGGCTGGATGAATCCGAATGGTAAAGGTAACGCAGAAAATACGGTCACCAGTGGACTAGAGGGCGCTTGGACTACAACCCCAAATCATTGGAATCACACCTATTTTTATTTGTTGCTAAATTACGATTGGGAACTAAAAAAGAGTCCGGCTGGGGCATGGCAATGGGAGCCTATAAATTGCAAGGAAGATGATAAACCGTTTGATGCTCATATAAAAGGAGTAAGAAGAAACCCAATTATGACAGATGCCGACATGGCTCTTAAGGTAGACCCTGAGTATAGAAAAATATCAGAACGCTTTTATAAAGATCCTCAGTATTTTGAAGAGGTATTTGCAAGGGCTTGGTTTAAACTTACTCACCGCGATTTAGGTCCAAAAAGCAGATATTTAGGTGCTGATGTGCCCAAGGAAGATTTAATATGGCAAGACCCAATACCAAAGGTTAATTATAATTTAAACGAAACTGAAATAAACGAACTGAAACAAACCCTGTTAAATTGTGGATTAACCTCATACGAGTTAATAACTACTGCTTGGGACAGTGCACGTACTTTCCGCGGTTCTGATTTTAGAGGTGGTGCCAATGGCGCAAGAATTAGGCTTGAACCACAGGTAAATTGGATTGGAAACGAACCTGAAAAACTAAAAAAAGTATTGACCAAACTACAAGAAATCAGCATATCTACCAATAAAAAAGTAAGTATTGCCGATTTAATTGTGTTGGGTGGAAATGCAGCCATTGAAAAGGCAGCCAGAGATGGTGGATATCAAATTACTGTTCCGTTCAGTGCCGGCCGTGGAGATGCAACACAAGAAATGACAGATGTGGAATCGTTTGAGTACTTAGAGCCCGTTCATGACGGTTACCGCAATTGGCTTAAACAAGATTTTATCGTACAACCGGAAGCATTGCTGTTAGACAGAACGCAATTAATGGGCTTAACTGCTCCTGAAATGACCGTATTAATTGGTGGTTTACGTGTATTGGGAGCTAATTATGGATTGGCTAAACATGGAGTTTTAACCCAAAATGTGGGGGTTTTAAGTAACGATTTTTTTGTTAACTTAACAGATATGAGTTACACCTGGAAGCCTGCAGGCAAAAATCTATATCACTTGGTTGATAGAAAAACAGGTGAAACAAAATATACTGCAACACGAGTTGATTTGGTGTTTGGCTCGAACTCTGTTTTACGTGCCTATTCAGAATTTTATGCGCAAGATGACAACAAAGAACAGTTTATTAACGATTTTATTAAGGCATGGGCCAAAGTAATGCATGCTGATAGATTTGATTTAAATTAAATTATAAGGTAACTCTTGTTGTTCGGTTGCCTTCAAACGAATAAAATAAAAGGGTGATGCTTAGCATCACCCTTTTATTTTGTTGACTAATTAAAAAACTTCAATACAAAGTCAAGGCCTTTAGTTGATATTATTGAAAATACTCCCTCATTTTATCGAAAAAGTTTTTATCGTTTTTACCAGGATGTGGTTTAAAATTATCTGAACTACGCAACTTCTCTAGTATCTCACGTTCTTCTGAAGTGAGCTTCTGAGGTGTCCAAATATTGATATGCACCAACTGATCACCACGGTAATGAGAGTTTAATTCCGGCAAACCTTTTCCGCGTAAACGTAAAATTTTACCGGCTTGTGTTCCGGCATCAATTTTTAGCTTCACTTTACCGTCAACCGTTGGTACTTCTACGTTTGTTCCTAATGCGGCATCCGAGAAAGACACATACAAATCAAACATAATGTTGTTGCCATCACGTTTTAATACCGGATCTTCAATCTCTTCAATCACTATAATTAAGTCGCCTGCAGGTCCGCCATTTGGCCCCATATTACCTTTACCACTCATGCTTAATTGCATGCCATCAGCAACACCGGTTGGTATGTTTATACTCACAATTTCTTCCTTACCCACAAGCCCATCGGCACCAACACCACTAGGGCGTTTATCAACTGTTTTACCTGCACCGTTACAAGTAGGGCAAGTGCTGGTTGTGGCCATTTGTCCCAAAAAGGTTTGAGTAACCCTGCGCACTTGTCCTGCTCCATTGCAAGTAGTACAAGTTTTAAAGGTTAAACCTTCGGCTGTAACCATGCGGTTGTATTTTACTTTTTTCTCAACGCCCTCGGCAATTTCTTTTAATGTGAGTTTCACTTTAATGCGAACATTGTTGCCCCTTACTCCACCACTACGTCTGCCACCGCGACCTCCACCACCAAAAAAAGATTCAAAAGGATTACCGCCATCACCAAACACATCACCAAACTGGCTAAATATGTCGTCCATATTCATACCACCGCCACCATATCCACCACCTGCAGCACTTGCACCTTGATGTCCAAATCGGTCGTAATTAGCCCTTTTGTTTTGGTCGCTTAGCACCTCGTAGGCCTCCGCTGCTTCTTTAAATTTATCTTCAGCAGCTTTATCGCCAGGATTTTTGTCCGGGTGATACTTGATGGCCATTTGGCGATAAGCTTTTTTTATCTCGTCAACACTTGCGTTGCGGTTTAATCCTAATACTTCGTAATAATCTCTTTTTGCCATTGTCTTTTTCATATTGCCACAAACTGTTTTAAAAAGTTGCGTTCAATATTTTAGGGTTATGCTTTATAAATATGTTATGCGCCTACAATTACTTTTGCGTATCTAATTACCTTTTCGCCAAGGTAGTAGCCTTTTTCTACCTCATCAATTACCTTATCCTTCATATCCTCTGTTGGAGCCGGAATATTGGTAATGGCCTCATGTAAATCAGCGTTAAACGGCTGACCAACACTTTCCATTGGCTTTAAACCTTTTGAAACCAATGTATTTTTAAACTTATGGCTTACCAATTCAATACCTTCTTTTACTGAGTTTATATCTGTTGCCGTTTCCATTGCTTTTAATGCACGCTCAAAGTCATCCAAAACAGGAATCATAGCCAACATAATTTCTTGGCCTGCTGTTTTAAATAATTCAATACGTTCGGCTGATGTTCTGCGTTTATAGTTTTCAAACTCTGCATAAAGGCGTAAGTATTTATCATCTTTTTCTTTTAATTCTGCCTCAAAATCGCGCACTGCCTCATTTACCGATTCGGTAGTATTTTCCTGACTTTCGGCTGACGTATTTTCACCTTCTACATTTACTTGCTCTTGGTTATTATCTAGTTCCTCATTGTTGCTCATAGCGGTTTCGTTGGTATGTTCTTGATTCATGCCTTTAAAAAAGTTTTTAATTTTTGTTTTCATGTGCAATTGGGCAAATACGCTGCCATGCGGCTATAAAATGTCAATTTGACAAGGTTGTATTAAGCTTGATATTACTGAGCGTATTACGTAATTGGTTAATATCAGGGTCTACCACAATTACTTTTTTATTCTTGTCAACTATAATTAGAGTGGGTATTTTGGTGATGCCCAAAGCATTTAACACACTCGACTCCCACCCTTTATAATCAACCAAATGCATCTCCCATGGCCAATCTTCACGCTTAACAGTAATACGATGCAAGTCGGGCTTGGTATCAATACTAATATCAACTACATCAATATGCATTTGTATTTCGCCTCTCCGTGTTGGGTTGATAACAGGGTAATGTTGTTTGATTTCATTTAATAACTCGAGTGACGGAAGATTCCATGAAGCCCAAAAAACATAAATGGTTGGATAAAGCAAATTACTGTCGTTGCTGTATATTTCTCCGGTTAAAGTAGGCAATTGAAATACCGGAAAAGTATCGTGCACAGCTAAATTGCGCTGCGCTGATAACGGCCCACACACCAATAAACCTAATCCAATGATTACCCATTTAAACATGGGCGCTAAGTTAAACTTATTGCCGATATTATTCATCAGCTGGCTAATCTCATAAAAAAATGCGCAGCCTCGGTTAAACCATAACTGCGCATTTAGTATTTTTTATTCCATTAATCAATTCGTGTGATATCGGCACCTATGGCTTGCAAACGCTTATCAATAAACTGATAACCACGATCTATCTGCTCAATATTATTGATGGTACTTGTTCCGTTTGCTGCCAAAGCAGCAATTAACATGGCCACACCTGCTCTAATATCTGGCGAGCTCATAGTTATACCGCGTAATTTAGTTTCGCGATTGCTGCCAATTACAACTGCTCGATGTGGATCGCATAGTATAATTTTAGCACCCATATCAATGAGGTTGTCAACAAAAAACAAGCGGCTTTCAAACATCCATTGGTGAATTAATACGCTACCTTTAGCTTGTGTTGCTGTAACCAATGCAATAGATATTAAATCAGGTGTGAAGGCCGGCCAAATACCATCTTTAATGGTTAAAATACTACCATCAATAAGCGATTGTATTTTATAGCTTTCTTGCGAAGGCACAAAAATATCATCACCTCTAAACTCCAACTCAATACCCATTTTACGAAATACACTTGGTATAATTCCTAAGTTAGGAATAGAGCAATCTTTTATTAACAACTCCGATTGTGTTGCAGCGGCCAAACCGATAAAAGAGCCAATCTCAATCATATCGGGCAACATGCGGTGCGTGCAACCACCCAAAGCATCAACACCTTCAATGGTAAGTAAATTAGAACCAATGCCACTTATTTTACCACCCATACTGTTAATCATTTTACACAATTGCTGTACATAAGGTTCGCAAGCAGCATTGTATATTTGAGTGGTTCCCTTAGCCAAAGCCGCAGCCATGGCAATGTTTGCAGTACCGGTAACCGATGCTTCATCAAGCATCATGTAAGTACCTTGTAAGTTTTTGCCATTAATTTTATAAAAACGTTCATCACGTAAATGTTCAAACGTAGCACCTAAATTTTCGAATCCACGCAAGTGTGTGTCTACCGGTCTGCGACCAATTTTATCACCACCCGGTTCAGGTATGTAAGCCATTCCAAATCTTGCCAACAAAGGCCCAATAATCATAATGGAGCCACGTAAGGCTGCACCTTTTTTCTTAAAATCATCGCTACGTAAATATTCTAAGTTTACATCTTTGGCTTCAAAAGTGTAGGTATCATCTGATAGTTTTTCAACCTTAACACCTAAATCGCCAAGTAACTCTATCAATTTTAAAACATCACGTATTTGGGGTATATTTTGTATGGTAACTTTTTCGGCTGTTAAAAGCACTGCCGAAATAATTTGTAAGGCCTCGTTTTTAGCGCCTTGAGGTATTATTTCGCCTTTAAGTTTGTTACCACCTTTTACTTTAAATGAGCTCATGCTAAATGTGTAATTTGTACTTTACGAAGTAACAAGATTACTGTTAAGCCATAGTGTTACGACTACAGTTGTTTTACACCTGCTTATGTTAATTGTCGGAAAAAAGATAATAGTATAAAACAATTCAAGAATTGGCTCAGTGATTTCCCGCGCTCAACTCATCCATTAAATGGCCAAGCATTACATTGCAACTGCGATCTAATATATCATAAACATGCTCAAAATCTTTCATGTCACCATAGTAGGGGTCCGGCACTTCGCCATCTTTTGCCATCATATCAAAATGGCGCATCAATAATACTTTCGATTCAGTATTATCCGGCATTAAACGTTTAATGTTGTTTAGGTTGTTTTTATCCATTGCCACGATGTAGTGAAACGAACTAAAATCTGTTTCGGAAAAAGCACGTGCCTTGTGGGTAAGTTCAAATCCGTTTTTTGCTGCTACTTCCCTACTTCTTTTATCGGGCAAAGCGCCAACGTGGTATGATGCAGTGCCTGCAGAATCAACATGAAACAAATGATTTACACCTTGATCGATGGTTTTTTGCCTAAAAATACCTTCGGCTAGTGGCGACCTGCAAATATTTCCTAAACAAACGAATAATACTTTAATCATACCGCAAAGTACATTTTATTTACTTTTTAATAACATATATTGGCAGGTATTTTAAGCCATGTTTGTGGGCTTTACGTTTAAATTTAGCTATTTTAGCCCCGTGAAGAAAATACCCCACATTGTATTGCTGTTAACATTAATCACTGCTTGCTCGTACGACAAGTACCGTTATAGTTTTTTTGAAGGCAATTGGGTTTTACTTAATTATTTAGATACAGTCGAAAGATACAAATCTGTAGCCAAAGCTAATCATGTACAAATGCAAGAAATTATCTTAAAACGCCACATAGATACTGTTACTTTTTTGTATGATAACATAGAGAGCGAACGTTTTCCTTTTCAACATAAAACATCAAACCAAATAGTAATTGACAACTATATCAACCAAAAACCACTAAGTATTTACATAAACGAACAAGCTTATTACCTCAGCTATAAAATAGATAGCGTACAATATGTTTTTGTAAAACCCGATGAAAGGTTAATTGACAGCTCGGCTCATGGTTTACCGCCTTATTCAACCCAACGTGTAATTAACTCTTTGGTATTAGGAGGCATTTACAAGCAGGAAAACAACAATATTCCGGTGCAGTTTTATACCAACGGAAACATAAGTGGTTTAAATGATTTTGCTTATTACCAAACTTGTATTGGTGGCGATTGCCGTACTTTTTATGATGGTGATGTGGTGCAAATGAGCGGCCCCAGCGGCACAAACTATTATACTTGGGAATGGAAAGGCAATAATCTGACTATTTTTGAGTTGAACAAAACAGCCTTACCCGATGAAAAACCGCACTACCGTAAGGGTAAAAGCGTATTAGTATTATACAAAATTAAATAACCAAACAGCATATTTTGAGCGAACAACTGGCCACATTTGTTGAAATTATTTTGCCTTTGCCACTGCAAAAACTGTATACTTATAGGATACCGGCAGAAATGATGGATGATGTTGCCGTGGGCAAAAGGGTAATTGTTCAGTTTGGTAAAAAAAAGTTTTACAGTGCTATAATTCATCAAATAACGCACACCCCACCACAAGAGTACGAAGCCAAATATGTTCATGCTATTTTGGATGAAACACCAATAGTTAGCGAACATCAATTTAGGTTTTGGCATTGGATAAGCAATTATTATTTATGTGCCTTAGGCGATGTAATGAATGCTGCATTACCCGCACCGTTTAAATTAGAAAGTGAAACTCTGGTAATGCTTAATCCTGATGCAGAAATAGACAGCATTGAGCTAACCGATAAAGAGTTTTTAATTACCGAAGCACTTACTGTTGCACCACATTTAAGCATAAGCGATATTAGTGCTATACTAGATGTAAAAAATGTATTTGGTGTGCTTAAAGGTTTGTACACCAAAGGTGTAATTGTTTATACCGAAGATATTAAAGAAAAGTACAAACCTAAAACCATTACCTGCATTGCTTTGCATGATGCGTACACCAACGAAACTGAATTAGGTAAAGTCTTTACACAACTGGAAAAAACACCTAAACAGTTGGATGTATTGATGGCCTTGGTACATTTAAAACATCAAACCGAACATGTAAGCAAAAAGCAGTTGTTAGAGTTTGGTAATTTTAGCGATAGCGCACTAAAAACGCTGGTTAAGAAACAAATTTTAGTTGAATATAAACATGCCATCGATAGGCTAATAATAAACGTTGAAGCGGCAGAAACTTTTACTTTAAACCAAGAACAAGAGCAAGCATACAACAGCATCACACAACATTTTAGAGATAAAGATGTGGTGCTGTTGCATGGTATTACATCAAGTGGTAAAACACATGTGTATGTAAAACTTATTGAAGAGCAATTGGAACAAGGTAAACAGGTTTTGTTTTTGTTACCCGAAATTGCGCTTACCTCGCAAATTGTGCAACGCATACGTAAGTATTTTGGCGATAAGGCCTACGCTTTCCACTCAAAATTTAGCCAAAACGAACGTGTTGAAATTTGGCAAAAAGTAAATACCGGTCAGCCACTGGTGGTAATTGGTGCGCGTTCATCCATCTTTTTACCATTTAAAAACTTAGGGTTAATTATTGTTGATGAAGAGCACGAAACATCATACAAACAACAAGACCCTGCCCCACGCTACCACGCGCGTGATGCTGCTATTTTTTTGGCTTACACCTGGCAAGCTAAAACTTTGTTGGGTTCTGCAACACCAAGTTTTGAAAGTTACCACAATGCACGCAGCGGTAAGTTTGGTTTGGTTGAGTTAAAAAATAGATTTGGTTTAGTGCAGTTACCCGAAATGATTATTGGTAACATTAGCGAAGATACTCGCACCAAAAGCATGCACGGGTACCTTACAAAGGTGCTTTATCAGGCAATAGAACAAGCACTAAATGCAAACGAACAAATTATTCTGTTCCAAAATCGCAGGGGATACGCACCTATTATGGAGTGCCAAACTTGCAACTGGATTCCACGTTGTGTAAACTGCGATATAAACCTCACCTACCATAAGTACAACGACAGTATGAAATGTCATTACTGTGGGTACAGCACCAAACCGCCTTCTAATTGTTTGGCTTGTGGCTCTCATCAGGTTACGCTTAAAGGTTTTGGTACCGAAAAAATTGAAGACGAAATCAAAATTCAATTTCCAAAAGCACGTGTGCTAAGGCTTGATTTGGAGGCCAGCCGTACTAAAAATGGCCACGAGCAAATTATCAGGAGTTTTGAATTGCATGAAGCCGATATTTTAATTGGTACACAAATGATTAGCAAAGGGCTTGATTTTGGTAATGTAAGTCTGGTGGGTGTAATTAATGCCGACCAATTATTGTACTTCCCCGATTTTAGGGCACACGAAAGGGCTTATCAATTATTAACACAAGTTGGTGGCCGGGCAGGACGAAAAGCACAACAAGGTAAAGTTATTATACAATCAAACACACCAAACCACCATGTGTTGCAAGAGGTGTTGGCCCAACGTTACCAAACCTTATATGCCAACGAGATATTAGACCGCGAAAAATTTGGTTACCCGCCACACACAAGGTTAATTAAACTAACCATCAAACACCGCGATTACGCAACCTGCGAACAGGCCGCTTTCGAATTACAGAAACTGTTATTTAAACGTTTGGGTACCAAAGTAATAGGACCGGAAAGTCCTTATGTAAGCCGAGCCAGAAACATGTTTATTAAGGAAATTTTAGTAAAAACAGATAAATCGTCTTCGTATCTTGGACAGGTAAAACAATTCATAAACACTTGTATACAACTGATAATTAATACAAAGGAATTTAAATCATGCGTTATCTATGCTGATGTGGACCCTTATTAGTTATTAATGTAAGACTAAAAACACTAAACAACCATAAAAAACGTATAATCAAATAGAAGCAACCAAACCCCTATGCAATACACCAAAACTCAAGATCCAATACTAAAATCAATCATAGATTCTATGACTGAGAAAGTGTGTGTATTAGATTCATCATTAAGAGCAACCTATTTTAACCAGGGATTTGCAGACCTGACTCACATGGTACATGGTTTTTGGCCCAAAATTAACGATAGCATTTATGATAAAACTGACCAAAGTTATTTCCATGTATGGTATCCACGACTAACAAGTGCTCTGCTTGGTGAGAAATTCGAGGAGATTATTAGTGCTACAACACCGGGCGGCCCATTGCACTACAAAGTAACTTTAACACCTTTATACCACCACGAGGAAATTAAAGGTGTTATGATTAAGGTAAGTGACATTACACAAGAGAAACTTAATGAAATAGACCTTAAAGCATTTAAGTTATTGGCAGAAAACCTACCCAATACCGATGTGCTTTTTTGTGATACTAATTTTAACATTTTAATTGCCGGTGGTGGCGAAATGAAAAAATACGGAGTTGAACCGAGTTATTTTATCGGAAAGAATCTGATAGACATGGCTCATCAACTCAAGTTAGATACACTAATTCCTGTATACAAGCAAACATTAAAAGGTATTCCGGGTAATTTAGAGTACGAGTTTGGAAATGATTATTATTGGCTGGAGACATACCCCATTTTTGAACATGACAGGGTAAAAAACATGATTGTAATAACTCGAAATATTACCGAGTTAAAACGCATGAATTTAAAACTGCAACAGCTGAACGACACCAAAGATAATATTCTTGGCATCGTAGCCCATGACTTACGTAACCCTATAACAGCTATTTTAGGATTGACCGATTTGCTAAAAGTTAGTCCTGATGATGGTAGTCAATACATTGATTTAATTAATCGGTCGTGTAATAATGCACTAAGTATCATAGTTGATCTATTAGACATTACTGAACTTGGCAATGATACTTACAAATTAGATACAGAAACCATAGAGCTTAATGCACTTATTAAAGACATTTTAGTTATGGAGAACCATAACGCCATTAATAAGAATATTGCCATAAACTTCGCTAGTAACCGTGAAGATATTTTTGTAAGGGTAAACAACGACAAATTCTCCAGAGTAGTCTCCAATCTTATTAGTAATGCCGTGAAGTTTAGCCATAATAACAGCGCTATTCAAATAAACACCAAACATGCACATGGTATTGTGCTCATAGCTTTTTCCGATAATGGTATAGGTATTCCAAAATCATTGCAAGAAGTTATATTCGATAAATTTACCAAAGCCGGAAGAAAAGGCACAGCGGGAGAAAAGTCATTTGGTTTAGGAATGAGCATTGTAAAACAAATTGTAGAGCTGCATGGTGGCAACATATGGCTTGAGAGCGAGGAAAACAAAGGTACTACTGTGTATGTGGAACTTAAATCTGTTATTTAACAATGTAAGCCATAGCCTTATTGGCTTGCAACAAATGCCTATTGTTATGTGCAACAATAAACTGCAACACATCACCCAATTTTAGTCTAACCAAATTGGAAACCGAAATGGGTAACCGTTGGTTTAAATCGGTATTTTCCATTTGTTTTAAATAGGTCAACAGCTTCTCCTGATCATCAATAAACTTGGCTACTTCGGCATACGGATTCACACTTACAGGTGGTGTATGATTTTTAAAAGCGCTGTACTTACGTGTAAGGTTGTTCATCATGCCTGTAAAATATTTGCCCACCCATCCTGAGTTAAAGAGTGGTTGATTGCTTTTGTTTACAATAGCATTTTGTATTAACGGATAGTAAAATTTAGCATAACTATTTAAATGCCACAAGCACTGAGCAGCGCTCCAGCTATCGGGTAGAGGCTGTTTAGTCAGAATATCTTCGTGGGCGTTTTGGTATACTGAAATAGCCAATTGCAGGTGGTTTTCCACCTGCAAGGCCAATGTGTTTAACACATCTATATTACTTTGTTTCATAATTAGGCTTACAAATAATAAACAACACAATGGCTATAATAAATAACACCAACTCGGTTACAATCCACTGTGAACCAAAGCTACCCAAGGGGCCTTCAACCAAAATGGTTATAGCACGAGATAATGCATAAAACCCCCACAACAAGGCCAACAAGCCTAATCCTTGTTTCACATTATTCATCATTAAATAAATAAGGCTGATAAACAAAGTAAGTCCTACCCCACCATAAACCCCACGAATGGAGCTGAATGCATCGGTATTATTTAATTTTACTTGCACCAAATCCATAACCGATTGTGGATTAAAAAACGCCATTAAACTAACCGACAATAGACTTAATGCCGAAAACCCGATAAATATACGAGCTATGTTGTTTATTGTTTTTGTTTTCATGTTGTATTGATTTAACGGTACAAAGGTGTTACCGATTAAAACAATAATTGTTGGTATTTGCCAAGATTTATACGTTGTGTGATTTTTATATTCTTTTGCCACAGATGGCACAGATTATAATATCAAAAAAGCTAAAGCACTTCATCTGTGAAATCCGTGGCTATAAAAAGCGTCAATCAATTCTAATTTTATTCATCAATTTACTAAAGTTTGTGGCATCCATACCCAAGTAATTGGCTAAATATTTATGTGGTACCAAACGTAAAATGTGTGGACTTCGTTTTAACAAACTTTTATACCTGTCTTCAGCATTATAACATTGAAGTTCAACCAACCTACCTAAAACACCAGATGTGGCAGCGGTTACTCCCTTCCTAACCATCACTTCAATATCGTAGTAAGTTTCCATTAACGCTAAAAGTTGATTTACAGGTGCTCTTAGTAATAACGATGGCGTTAAGGTTTCATAAAAATAAGACGATGGTTGTTGCAACAATAAGGCGTCAAGCACACCGCCAAACGATGGCGCATATGTAAAAACCAAAGTAGCTTCCCTATTCAAATCATCAAGGTAATAAACCCTTTGTACACCATCCAACACAAAATACAAATACTTTTCGGGTTCACCGGCAATTGTAAGTAACTCTTTTCTTTTAGCGGTAATGGGTTGCCAAATGCCAATAAAATCCTCCGCAGCTTGCGGGGTAAGCACACTTATTTGTTGGGTAAATTGTAATAATGTTTCTGCTTGGTTAGCGTTTATTTTCATAATTAAGTGCAAGCAAATTACACCATATTTTATGTTTTACAAGGCACTTAGGATACGCTGCAACAGCATTTGTATAATGCGTTTGTTTATTTCAGTTTGATGTTGCTGATAAAACAGAAGTTCGTCTGAAGTAAACATCCCAACAATAAAACCTATATACTGGTTGCGTAAAGCTATATCTTTATTCAAACAGTTTTGAATAACGGCCATCCTATCATCAGGGTTTGGTGGTAGTAGCTTAAATGCCGAGTGGTTTTTGAAATAGTTTATCAATAATTCGTGTTGAAACTTTAAAATGGGGCGTAAAACATTATTTTGAAAGTATTCAATAGGCAATTCAACCCTTTCTTTATCGGTTACAATTGCCGGGCGCAACACAAATACATGATTATTTCGGTTCATTTATAAAAATATTATAGGTTGTTAAAGCCCATTAACATTGATATTGTTTTAAATAAAAAAGAAAAAGGTTGCATATCAATAATATAGGCTTACCTTGCAACCTCATTTATTAATACAATTACAATGCAAGAAGGCACAGTAAAGTTTTTCAACGAAACGAAAGGCTTTGGATTTATCTCTCCAAGTAACGGAAACGGACAAGACGTATTTGTTCACGTATCAGGTTTACAAAGCGAGATCCGCGAAAACGACAAGGTTACATTTGAAACGCAAAACGGCCCTAGAGGCTTAAGTGCGATTAACGTTAAAGTTATATAATTACAACATTGTTATCGTTTACTAAACATGCCTTAGGGCATGTTTTTTTTTGCCATAAACTTTATGTTATTTTTGAACCATTAAATGAATCCGGTAGCCGAATCCATCCAACAAAACATTGCCGCATCGGGCAAAACATTAAAACGCTTTTTATTTAGCCAGTATTTTAGCGATGGGGTTCGAATTAGTTTGGGGTTACTTCTTCCTTCGGTTTTATTTTATCAATTAGGCGATATTACAATTGGTATTTCGGTTTCATTAGGAGCTTTATGTGTAAGCATACCCGATAACCCCGGTCCGTACGAACATCGCAGAAATGCCATGCTTACTACCATTGTTTTAATTTTTACCATGGCACTTTTAACAGCCTTATTTGCCAAATGGGTTGTATCACTCACCTTGTTTATTGGGGTAAGCTGCTTCTTATTTAGCATGTTGCATGTGTTTGGTACTCGTGCTGCTGCTATTGGCATATCGGCTTTGGCTGTTATGGTTTTGGGTATTGACCAACAACTTAGTTTTACAGATGCCATTAAATATGCCACATTGGTCGCAATAGGTGGTATTTGGTACTTTTTGCTGAGTTTGTTTAGCCAAAAACTTATGCCTTACCGCGCTGCTGAACAAATTTTAGGCGAGTGTATTTTTGAAGTTGCCAAGTTTATTGAATTAAAAGCAGGCTTTTACAACAGTAAAATTGATATTGACGAACAGTACAAAAAAATAATTGCGCAGCAAGCTGTTGTAAACGAATACCAAGAACATGTGCGTGAGATTTTGTTTAAAACACGCAAAATATTGGTTGATTCAACACCAACAGGACGAACATTATTGCTTAATTTTATTGATTTGGTTGATTTGTATGAACAAAGTATGGCCACCCACTATGATTATATTGATATACAGAAAGCATATGAACACACCGGTATTTTAAATCACTTCGAAAGTATTATCAAACAGCTATCTAACGAGATTGTACTTATTGGCAATAACCTACACAACCATGAGGATCAGGGTACCTCAAAAAACTTTATGCCTATTTTAAATAAGCTAAAAAATAAGATTGATAAACTGGAACAACAAGGTATAAAGACACATGTGTTAAAACGTATTTTAATAAACTTGCGTAACATCAGCGTAAGGATTGAACGTATTCATCAGTATAAAATTCAGACCCAACAACTGCCAACCGAGCGAAGTGCAGAATTAAATAAATTTGTTCAGCCTCAAACTATAGACTGGAATTTATTTAAGGCAAACCTTACCAAAGAATCGAATCATTTTAGGCATGCTGCACGTATGGCCATTATCTGTATGATTGGTTTTGTATTTGCCCGAACCATATACAATGCTGAATACAGCTATTGGATTTTGCTTTCCATTATTGTTATATTAAAGCCCGGATTTAGTTTAACCAAAAAAAGAAATTATGAACGTGTGATAGGAACCATTGTTGGTGGTGCGGTGGGTTTATTAATTTTAAAATATTTTCCCGGTATTGAAACCCGATTTGCTTTTTTAACTGCCTTTATGATTTTGGCATTTAGTTTTATGCGCATTAATTACGTAGTGAGTGTTTTATTTATGACCCCCTACGTTTTGATTGTGTTTAGCTTTACTGATACCACCAGCAGGTTTATTGTGGCCTGGGAACGCATTTTAGATACATTAATTGGTGCTACGTTGGCCCTTGGTGCAAGTTATTTTATATTGCCAAACTGGGAATCGTACCAGCTAAATGTAATGATGCAAAAGGTAATAAAAGCCAATATGCATTACTTAAAATCGATTGCTGAGCGCACAGAAAACCAACTATCGCAATCAGCCTATCGCCTTGCCCGTAAAGAGCTTTACGTACAGAGCAGTTACCTTACTACAGCATTGCAACGTATGTTATCTGAACCCAAAAGCAAACAAAAAAATGCAAACCACGTGTTTCAAATTTCGGTATTAAATAACCAACTGGCCTCATATTTTGCAACTTTATCATACCAACTTAAACCAAACGAACAATTAACCGATGAAGATGCAAGGGCCATAAGATCAGTATATTTTATATTGCACGAGACGGCCGAGCGCATTAGCGAAAACCCTAATACCGAAATTACATTTGATGAAATTAAGTTTGTACGTAATCAAAACAATGAGGCCACCATTCAACCCGACCTATTTTTAGCCATGCAACAAACTGCTAACAATCTAAAAAAAGAGATATTTCAACTTAATTTTAAGGAGTAATTATATACTCATCAACCTAAACCTAAATTGGCCTGATGATAAACATAAAAGATATACTTATTAAAGAACACAGCAAACGCGCCACTAACCTTGTTGTTGAAATGGTGAATAACAACCCAAAGCAGTTTGATGAATTGTTGTTGATGCTGTTTGGTAAGGATAAACTTTTGGCACAACGGGCCTCTTGGCCTTTAGGTTATATTATTGAACAACATCCTGAAATTGCAGAATCGTATTGGAATGCATTACTTAATAAACTAGCCGAGAGTCCTCATGTAGCCTATACACGAGCCGTTTACCGTGGACTAAGCACTGTTAAAAATCTACCAAACGAAATTCATGGTAAAGTTGTTGACTTGTGTTTGAACAGTATTGTAAGCATTAATCAGCCAACTTCAGTAAGGGTTTACGCCATGTATGCCATGCTTAACATGGTAAATGTTTACCCCGACTTAAAAGAAGAATTATGGCTAAGTGTCGAACCTTTGTTGCACCACGAACTGCCATCAATAAAAGCCGGAGCAAAAAAGGTAATAAAACAATTACAAAAAATTAAATCATAACTCCTTACTTTTACAGAAATGAAAAAGAAACTATTAATAGGCACGGGTGTATTTATTATACTTTTAACCGGTGTGCTGTTCTACATGCGCTCAGCAACAAAAAAGCATAGCCCTGCAGCTCATGCAGTGTACACACAAAATGGGCTTAATATTAGTATCCATTACTGTCAGCCATTTAAAAAAGGCCGTGTAATATTTGGCCCTGCCGAAACTGGTGCATTGCAGCCTTACGGACAATATTGGCGAATGGGTGCAAACGAGGCCACTACTTTTAGCACCAACACCGACTTATTTATAGGTGATAAAACATTACCTGCTGGCAAATATGCCATTTACGCTATTCCACAACAAAATGTATGGACAATTGCTTTTAATACAGAAAATGATAGATGGGGAGCCACAGCACCAAGTGAAAAAAATGATGTGCTACGCGTTGATGTTCCTGTGAATGAAACCAACATTTACACTGAACAATTTACCATTACTTTTGAAACTGATAGTACTTTATTAAACGCAGTACTCGCTTGGGACAATGCTGTGGTAAAACTGCCAATAGCATTAGGTAAAAAATAAAAGGGAAGATCTTACGACCCTCCCCTTTACAATAGCCTATGAAGAAACCTTTTTGGTTTATGAATTCAAATGTAAACTTAATTTTTATTAAAAAAACTAAAATTTAATATTTTTTTAAAAGCCGTGAAAAAATTTACAAAACTATCCACTCTAATTATTACCACATTACTAAGCACCAATTGCTTAATAGCGCAAAATACTTACGAGATAAAAAATCTTGGCGATGCCGTTAACTCCCAATATGCCGAGCTTAATCCTGTGATTAGTGCTGATGGTAAAAAACTATATTTTGTGCGCTCAAGCCATCCACAAAACCTAAACCCTACAGAAGGACAAGATATTTGGATGAGTGAAAAAGATGAAAACGGTAATTGGAAACCGGCTGTAAATCTTGGTAAAACATTTAATAAACAACAGTTTAATACATTGTTTAACATCAGCCCATCAGGTAACCGCATGCTTATTGGCGGCTCTTATAAAGATGGTGTGTATTGGGGTGTGGGTTTTAGTTTTATTGAGAAACGAAATGGCGAATGGCAAGAGCCATATGAATTGGATATTAAAAAACTAGATAAATTAAATAACGGGGTTTACTCTTCTGCCTTTTTGTTACCTGATAACCAGACCTTGTTGTTAAGTTTTAGTCAAGAAGATAATGGAAAATTAAACGACTTATATGTTTCTAAGTTAGGTAAAAACGGAAAATGGAGCGAACCTATTTCATTGGGAGCAAAAATAAATACAACTTATGATGAATCTACTCCATTTATGGCTGCTGATGGAGTAACATTATATTTTAGTAGCAACCGCCAAGGTGGATACGGACAAAACGATATTTATTTAACAAGAAGATTAGACGACAGCTGGCAAAACTGGACTGAGCCTATAAACTTGGGTCCGCAAATTAACACCGAGCAATGGGATGGCTATTACACCATACCTGCAAGTGGCGATGTGGCCTATATGGTTTCTTACAAAAACACTATTGGTAAGGCAGATATTGTTCAGATAAAGTTGAACAACAAAGCCAAACCGGAGCCTGTAGTTTTAATAAACGGAGAGGTATTAAGTGCCGATACCAAAGAGCATGTAGAAGTGCAGGTTATTTATGAAGAATTACCTTCAGGTAACGAGGCCGGTAAAACAAGCTTTTGGAGCAAAAGTGGCGACTTTAAAATCATACTTCCATATGGAAAAAACTATGGTATATCAGCACGTGCAGCAGGCTACATTCCGGTATCCGTAAACATAGATTTAACCAAACCTGGCGAATACCGTGAGATTAAACAAAACCTAACTATGGTTCCCATTAAAACCGGTCAAGTGGTTCGTTTAAATAACATTTTCTTTGATGAGTACAGCGATGTATTAAAAGAAGAATCTAAACCCGAATTAAACCGTTTGGTCGGTTTAATGAAAGATAATAATGGGATGAGTATAGAAATTTCCGGCCATACCGATGCGGTGGGTAGCGATCAAGAAAACCAGCTGTTAAGTGAAAAACGTGCAGCTGCAGTAAAAAAATATTTGGTAGAAAAAGGCATTAAAGAAAATAGATTATTTAGTATTGGTTATGGTGAAACACAACCCGTAGCCGATAACAATAATGATATAGACAGACAATTAAACCGCAGGGTTGAATTTAAGATTTTGAAGAAGTAAACATAAATTGGTTATTAGTTGATAGGTTAATTGGTTGAAGTTTGTTGTTTGAGGTTTATTTGTTCAACTTCCTTACATCTAACTTCTAGTTTCAAACCTCAAACTCCAGCGAGTAACTTGCTTTAAAACATTCATGAGAGGGCAGCGAAAGCATGCCTTCTTTTTTTGTTATATCACTATGTCCTTCGGTGTAATCTGAATGACCAAACCAAGGCTCTAAACATACAAAGCGCTGACTTCCCTTTTTAGCCCAAATGCCAAAATGCGGAAAACCATCAAAACGCATTTTTATTTTGTAGTTGCTGTTTTTATGTACCAAACTCACTTCGTTTGATTGCAAATTTTTAAATACCACAGCATCTAAATCAAACAACTCTACACTTAAAGGAAGCACTTGCGCATTATTTAAAACAGGTTGGGTTTGATGATTAAATAAGCCGTTTTCCAACAGGTGTCGCACTGCGGTTTCGGGCTTATTAAACACCAACTCACACTGGGAAAAATCGCCATCAGGTATTAAAAAACCCGGATGTGCACCAATGCTGAATGGCATGCTTGCAACCCCCATATTATACACCTCGTAACCACAAATAAGCTTATCGCCCGCCCACTCGTAGGAGAGCAAAAGTTTAAAATCATAAGGAAATTTTTGTAGGGTTTCATCACTATATAACAACTGATAAACTACCTTATTATCAGTTTGAACAATGATGGAAAACTTTTTATCACGAGCAAAACCATGTTGCGAAATGGCGAACGTTTTATCATTAACACGTAACTTATCGTTTTTAACTTTACCTACAATAGGAAACAAAACCGGAGCAGTGCGTGGCCAAATATCGGCATCTGCCTGCCACATAAACTCTGTGCCATTTTTATGCTTTACACTTTTTAACTCTGCCCCATTATTTGATAATACAGCAGTATAGTTAATGCCAACGATAGTTGTAAGTTGTTCCATATTTAATTGATTATCGCATAACGCGCAATAATGCAATCTCGACAAAAAGAAACAATAATGCTACAACTATAAACAAACGCCACAATTGTTTACCACTTAACTCGCTACTAATTTGAGCACCCAAAACTTGCGCCTCACTGGCATTTATAAGCACATTGTTAAACGATTTACTTTGTTCCGCCAGTTCATTTTCGCTCAAAAATTGCATGCTGCTTTCGTTTCGGTTATGGTTAAATGCCAGAACAGAAATTGGCGCTTTGCTCCCTTTTTCGGCTACTGTAAACCAGCCCGGGGTGTTAATGGCTTCGGTTTGAATAACTTTTTGTCCTTGGTACATTCCGGCTTCTGTTATCAACTCTTGTTGGGCACTTTTTACCTCAATTAGCTTTTGGGTGATGGTATTTTCGGTAGGCAAAAATGCTTGTTTGTTTTGTTTGATGACATAATAAACCGGCTTGTTTTTTTGAACACCCATGGCCAAGTTTAACATCATAGGAACAAATAAACTGTGTTGTTGCAGGTTGCTGAATTTTTCGTTTAGTGTCACTGCAAGTTGGTACACATTACCTTCACTTACATTGGTTTGCCACAACAAATCGTTTCCGTTATTTAAAGTAATCACGGCCTTGCCGCGCGTGTTACTTTGTTTTACAAACGCAAAATGATTGTTCACCACCGGGAAATCGGCATTGCCTGCACGCTGTTTAAATACATCTTTAAACAAAACATGTTGTGTATTTACCTGGCTAACTTTTAAGCTTTGGTTGATGGCATTGCCAATAGCCGGTAAACCTATAGAACCACCAAAATTATTAATAGCTGCAGCATTTTCAGCAGATGGAATAAGCAAAATTTGTCCGCCTTGGTTCAGGTAATTATTTAACTCTGTTGTTAAACCTGTTGACCATTCTGTGGGCTCATCAACAATAATTAATTGATACTTACTAAACTCCTGGTAGTTAATGTTACCAAAAGTATTTTTAACTAAACTGTAGCTTACATCGTTGGCATAAACTGCATCTATAAACTTGTTTTGATTTTTACCGATGTATAAAATGCGGTGTTGGCCGGTTGGTTTTAAAGCAAAATACAATTTGTCATCAAACGTAACCGGATAATCAGTTATACTTACCTCGCCTTGTTGCCAGTTGTTATCGGTTATTGTAACCAAAGCTTCTGTTAAAACGGACTCTCCCGCTCCTATGTTTACATTTAGTAATGCTTTTTGAACCTGGTTTAAACTCACCTTCACCACCAAACCCTCCACCATTGTATTGCCATGATTGGTCAGTTTAATTTGAAGCGCTGTAGATTCGTTAGCTTTAATAAAAGGAGAATTCACATAAACAGAATCAATACTAATGTTTTGAGCCGATTTGTTTTCAACCGGAATAAAATTGTAACCAATGGCGCTGTCTGGTTTTATGTCACTAGCATTAAACTGTGAGGTTTGAAAATCACTAATTACATAAGCATGATAGAAGCCTGTGCCTTCTGTTAAAAACGCTGCACTTTGTTTGGCATAAATATCAGCTAAAAATGCACTTGCCGTTGTTGGTTCAACATTATCAATTCGGGCTAAAGCCTCGGTTTTATTCACTACACGCTGCTCGCTCCCACTTAAATTATTGGTTAACACTTGAAACTTATCATGGTTATCATAGGCATTTACTATAGCACGAGCTTTGTTTTTGGCCATTTCAAACAAAGCCCCATCACTACCTTGTGCATTCATGCTGAAGCTGTTATCAACAAACACACTTACAAGATTACTACCACCCGTTTTGCTATTTTGCCCAATTGGAATAAAAGGTTGAGCAAAAGCCATAACCATTGCTGATACGGCTAAAATACGGCACAACAACACCAATAAATCTTTCAGTTTTTGTTTAGATTTATTTTGTTCTTGCAGTTGCTGCAAAAAACGAATGTCGCTAAACACTATTTTTTTGTAGCGCCTAAAATGAAATAAATGTATGATGATGGGAATGCTAATGGCTGCTAACCCCCACAAAAAACTCGGATATACAAATTGCATGCGGTGTAAATATAAGTAGTTTGGCTAAGTATGGCAAACACCACAAACTTTAACCTTAAACAAAACCTATGTTTAAAACGTAAGTTCTAAATCGGTAAGTATTTGGTTGTTTTGAACATGCTGTTCCACAATACGTTCAACATCATTCAAAGTAACATGGCCATAATAAGTTCCTTCAGGATAAATAACCAAAGCTGGTCCATTGCTGCAAGCATCAATACAACCCGAACGTTGCGCACGAACTTTACCTTGCAAGCCTTTTTCGCGCAATATCTCTTTAAATTTATTAACCAATTCCATTCCTCTGGCTTCACCGCAACAAGCCTTTCCTTCGGCTTTTTGGTTGGTGCAGATAAAAATATGTTTGTCGTATCTCATGTGCCACAAATGTGGGCATTTTTTTTAATATATTTGCAGCCACAATTATGGACTTAATCACTCTCTTTTCGAGACCAGAAGCCTGGCTTTCGTTAATTACACTATCGGTAATGGAAATTGTTCTAGGTATCGATAACGTTATTTTCATCTCGCTTGTTACTGGAAAACTTCCACCCGAAAATCAGAACAAGGCCAGAAGATTAGGTTTGTTTTTAGCACTATTTATTCGTTTAATATTACTCTCGTTTATCAGTTATATTGTTAAAGAAATGGTTGATCCCATTTTTGAAGCATTTGGACATGGCTTTAGCTGGAGAGATATCATATTATTAGCCGGTGGTTTGTTTTTATTATACAAAAGCACATTAGAAATTTATGAATTATTGGAGGCCGACCCTGAAGAGCACAGCAAAAAGGTAAATCCAACGTTTTGGAATGTGGTTTTACAGGTAATTATTATTGATATTGTTTTTTCATTCGACTCAATTATTACCGCGGTAGGTTTAGCACAAGACTTACCCATTATGATTGCAGCCGTGGTTATTTCAATGATTATCATGTTGTTCTTCTCAGTTGCTATCAGTAAATTCATAGACAAACACCCCAGCATTAAACTTTTGGCATTGGCATTTTTGTTAACCATTGGTTTATTGCTTGTAGCGGAAAGTTTCGGACAACACGTTTCAAAAGGTTATGTATACTTTGCAATGGCTTTCTCTATTTTGGTTGAATTGCTAAATATGCGTATGCGCAAAAAATCGAGCAAACCTGTTGAACTTAAAGATATTTACAAATAACAACAAGGGAGTAAAGCATTTTACTCCCTTCATTTTTTTGCATGACAGCGGTAACTTTTATTGATTGGGGTAACATTGCTTACCAAGAAGCCTGGGACAAACAAGAAGTGTTGTTTAAGGAAAAAGTCGATCGTAAGTTTTTAAACCGAAGCTTACCCGACAACGAACAAGTATTGCCTCAAAATCATTTAATATTTTGTGAGCATCCGCATGTATATACACTTGGCAAAAGCGGCAGCGAAAATAACCTGTTAATTAATGACGCGTTTTTACAAAAAATTGGTGCTACGTATGTTCCTATTAATCGTGGTGGCGATATTACTTACCATGGCCCGGGGCAAGTGGTGGGCTATCCTATTCTAGATTTAGAACAATTTTTTACCGATATACATAAATACCTACGCTTTTTAGAAGAAGCCATCATACTAACTATGGCCGAATATGGTTTGAAAGGTGAACGCTACGATGGCTACACCGGAGTTTGGCTTGATGCTGCCGACCTTAAAAAAGCACGTAAAATTTGTGCCATGGGTGTACGTTGCAGCCGTTGGGTAACCATGCACGGATTTGCATTTAACGTAAACACCAACCTCGATTATTTTAACCACATTGTACCGTGTGGTATTGATGATAAGCAAGTAACATCATTACAAAAAGAATTAGGCCACGAGGTTGATGTGAAAGAGGTAAAAACCAAACTAAAAAAACACATTGCACAACTTTTTGACATGCAATTGTTATAACCTTATTCACTTTTAAAGTAGGTTGATTGAAACCACGTCTCTTTTTCTTTTAAAACCTTGTTAAAATTTTGATGAGCCACTGTTCCTTCGTGCATAATGCGGTGATTTTTCATTGCATTCAGGGCTTTTACATCAACCACAAATTGTTGGGTGAACTCATCAAAACAAGTATTGACCAATTGTTGCCAAACATACTCAACAGCTTGTTGCGTTGGATGAATAAGATCAGTATCATAAAAACGGTAATCGCGTAACTCATCAACAACTATTTCGTAAGCCGGAAAATAATACGCTTGGGGTTGTTGGTTACCCAACTCATAAACAGCTTGTAATAAAATACCTTTGCTTACATTATTTTCAAACAAGCCATCTTTGGTATGCCTTACCGGACTGACCGTAAACACAAACTGAACATGCGGTAAACTACTAATAACTTCTTTCCATATAGCAACAATTTCACTTACACTTAACAACCTTTTATTAAAATATTGCTGCGGGTATCTAAGGCAATTAGCTACAATAAAATCAGGTTTATCTTTTAACTCATATACAAACGCTGAACCGAAAGTTACGTAAACAATGGTTTGGGGTTGATGTATAAATTGATTTGCTTGTGTTAATGTTGTATTGATATGTTGTAGAACTTCGATTTTGCTGGCTGAGTTGAACGAAGAATGATGACACCAAGTGTGGTATAATTCGTTGTGCAAGAACAAGTCGTTTTCGTTGTAATGCCTTCCCTCGCCTATTTGTTTTAAATGTTGTGCTATGCTTATTGGATTATAAACAACACCATTGGGTTGAGATAAAATATTGAACTGATGCTCGGCAAGCAAATCACCAATATTATCGGCAAAACAAGAGCCGGTAAGCAACATAGGTTGTTTATAGTTAAACCTTTGGGTTGGTGATTTAGGTGTAAATTTCAGTTTAAAATCCATCGCCTGCAAGTTAATTCATTTATGACATTCGAAAAATGAAATTGGATTTAATGAAGATCATTCATTAAACCTAATTCACATGCTTTCGGGTTACGACAACACAATCATTCACAAAATACTCCTTATATAGTTGTTTAATTACTTTACTTAAAACCATAAACCAATAACTAATCAGCCATTTACAAATCAACCCAAACCCCATGTACATATCATGTTTACAACTATTGTAGCCCTAAAACATTGCATTCATAAATATTTTCGTTAATTGAATATTTATAATAAAACATCTCTTAACCTTTAACAACTGTTGCCATGGCCAAGAAATCGTCAGACAAAAAAATCTTTGTATTAGACACCTCCGTAATTTTATACGACCATAAATGTATCAATAATTTTCAAGAGCATGATGTGGCCATACCCATTACCGTATTAGAAGAATTAGATAACTTTAAAAAAGGAAACGACACCATTAATTACGAAGCTCGTGAGTTTATTCGATACTTAGATAAACTCTCGGGTGAATACACATTAACCGAATGGATTCCGATTAATGGACGTGGACGAGGAAAGTTACGCGTGCAGTTTAAGGAAAAAGCCAGTGTTGATGCCATGGTTGTTTTTGGCGATAGAAAAGCTGATCATAAAATTTTAAACGCAGCCATGGCCATTAGCGAGGAGTACCCTTCACGCAAGGTGATTATGGTTACTAAGGACGTAAACCTAAGGCTTAAAGCAAAATCGTTAAACATTACGGCCGAAGATTATGAAACCGGTAAAATTAAAAACCTTGATACCCTTCATACCGGCATATCAACCATTGAAGGTGTTAAGCAATCGGTGATTGATTTGATTTATGCAGATGGTTTTGTTAGTTACGATTTATTGTTTAAAAAGAAACCTACCGCCAACCATTATTTTGTTTTAAAAAATAATAAAACCAGTGTTTTATGTTTTTATAACAACCAAAATGAAAGCATAGAGCGTATAGATAAACGTACTGCGCACGGCATTAAACCACGTAATGCAGAGCAAACATTTGCTATGCATGCCGTATTAAATCCCAACGTATCATTGGTGAGTATACAAGGTGTGGCCGGTACCGGTAAAACATTATTGGCACTTGCAGCTGCGCTTGAACAACGCCACAATTATCGTCAAATTTATTTAGCACGACCAATTGTGCCATTGGGTAATAAAGACATTGGTTATTTGCCGGGTGATATTAAAAGTAAAATCAACCCATATATGGAACCACTTTGGGATAACCTTAAGTTGATTCAAAACCAATGGAAAGAAACGGATAAAGAATACCAGAAAATAACAGAGATGGTAAATCAGGAAAAGTTGGTTGTATCCCCTTTGGCTTACATCAGAGGCCGGAGCTTATCTAATATTTTATTTATTATTGATGAAGCCCAAAACCTCACTCCGCTTGAGGTTAAAACCATTATTACCCGTGCCGGAGAGGGTAGTAAAATTGTATTTACGGGTGATGTTTTCCAAATTGATACTCCTTACTTGGATGCGCAATCAAACGGATTAAGTTATTTGATAGACCGCATAAGGGATAACCCAATTTATGCGCACATTACCCTCGAAAAAGGAGAACGAAGCGAATTGGCCAATGTAGCTAACTTATTATTGTAGATTTGTAAAACGAGGTAACCAAAAGTTGCCTCGTTTTACTTTTAAAGATTACCTGTTTCTATTTTATGCACGGATTAAGCCACGAAGAAGCTGAAATACTTTTAAAGAAGTTTGGATACAATGAACTACCTAGTGCCAAACCAAAAAACTTATTGCGCATTGCTCAAGAGGTAATTAAAGAACCCATGTTTTTGTTGTTATTGGCTTGTGCTACTATATATTTATTAGTGGGCGACCATTCAGAAGGCATCATTATGTTTTCTTCTATTGTGTTGATTATCTCCATTACTTTTTATCAATACCGTAAAACAGAAAAAGCACTTGATGCACTTAAAAAATTATCATCGCCAAGGGTACTAGTTATGCGCAATGGTGAGGAAATTAGAATTGCCGGGCGAGATATTGTACCGGGTGATTTGATGTTGGTAAACGAAGGCGATCGTATTGCAGCCGATGCTATTTTAATAGAAAGTGTAAACCTAAAAGTAGATGAATCGATAATTACAGGCGAGTCGATAGCCATTGAAAAAGATCCGCACACAGAACAACTTGAACTATATAGCGGCACTTTGGTTGTACAAGGAAAAGGTTTAGCTAAAGTAACGCAAACAGGCGTTAATGCTAAATTGGGCTCCATTGCGACTTCATTAAAAACCATAGAAGACAGTGAACCAAAATTGCAGCAAGAGATGAAAATCTTAATCCGTAATTTAGGTATTGGAGGTATTGTTATCAGTATTGCAGTTGTGGTGTTGTTTTATTTTACCCGGGGTAATTTTGTACAATCATTGCTTACGGGCTTATCATCAGCTATGGCTATTTTACCTGAAGAATTTCCGGTGGTATTAACCATATTTATGGCTTTGGGAGCATGGCGCATGTCAAAAAAAAATGTGCTTACACGCAAACCTGCTGTTATCGAATCTTTAGGTTCGGCTACCATTTTATGCAGTGATAAAACAGGAACCATCACACAAAATAAAATGGAAGTTTCTGCACTTTGTGTGCAGGGTAATATCATCAAAAAAGATGCTTTTAATGACTTGTCGCAATCCATATTAGACATTATAAATACTGCAAGTAATGCCACTCCACCAGATAGTATAGACCCGATGGAAAAAGCCATCATCACCCTGCATCATCAACGCCTAAAAACAAGTGAACAAACTCTTGTAAGAGAATATCCGTTAACTAAAAAGTTACTAGCCATGACAAGGGTAATTGATGCCGGCAACGAAATGTTGGTATCAACCAAAGGTGCCCCCGAAGCCCTTTTTAGCTTATGTGGTTTAAGTCATGATGAAGTACAAAAAGAACTAACCCATGTTAACGAAATGGCTCAACAAGGATACCGGGTTTTAGGTGTTGCTCAAACCATATATAACAAACCTATTTTACCTGAAACACAACACGATTTTGAATTAACGTATTTGGGTTTGATTGCGTTTGAAGATCCAATAAGGCCGGAGGTGCCGCAAGCCATTGCAGCATGTAAACAAGCCGGAATTAAGGTAATGATGATAACCGGTGACTACCCTGCTACGGCCAAAACAATTGCGCAGCAAGCAGGTTTAGAAGTAAATAGTTTGATAACGGGAAAGGAAATAAACGAACTGAATGATGCTGATTTACAAGAACGATTGGCTCATGTTACAGTTGTTGCTCGCGCTGTTCCTGAACAAAAACTACGTATCATTAAAGCACTGCAGAACAATGGCGAGATTGTAGCCATGACAGGTGATGGGGTAAATGATGCGCCTGCATTAAAAGCCGCAAATATTGGTATTGCCATGGGCAATAAAGGTACTGATGTAGCACGTGAAGCATCGGCAATTGTATTGTTAGACGATAACTTTGCCTCTATTGTTTCGGGTGTAAAATTGGGCAGAAGAATTTATGATAACTTACAAAAAGCCATGTCGTACATCATGGCCATACATATGCCTATAATAGGAATGGCTTTACTTCCGGCTATATTCCCGAATCTGCCTATATTGTTATTGCCGCTACACATTATTTTTATGGAGTTAATTATTGATCCGGTTTGTTCTGTTGCATTTGAATCAGAGCAGGATGAAATTGATATTATGACCCGACCGCCACATAAAGTAAGTGAAAGTTTTTTTGGTGCTCAACAAATATTCAGAAGCACATTAAGGGGAATGATATTATTTGCAATGATTGTAGTAGTGTATTTTATTTCTGCCAATATGGGCTATCAAGAAAATGAAATACGAGCAATAACCTTTACTGCTTTAATTTTAGGAAACGTTGTTTTAATCTTATCGAACCTATCAAAAACAAGAAACTTTGTTGCGGTAATATTAGAAAACAATATGGCGACAAGCATCATGATTTCGGCAGCATTGTGTGTTACAACTTTAATATTGTTTATACCTGCATTACAAAATTTGTTTAAGGTACAACCGCCCGATTTCAGTGGTTTTATATCTCCTATTGCCGGTGCATTTATATTGATTGTTTTGCTTGAGTCTGCAAAATACATTACCCAAACAAAACAAGTAAAACGTTGATTAGATTATTGAACTAAGGTCTGAATTTAAATACAATAGTGATAGTACCAAATTGTTCTTCGGGTGCATTTGGATTTGGAGAAAAACGTGTATCCAAAGCAGCCTGTTTTGCCTTAGCAAGTAATATTGGACTTAATGTAGTTGTACCCCTTTGATTAGGCATTGCTTTGGTTACTTTACCTGATCTGTCAACTACGATACTCACCACCACTTTTCCTGTTTCTTTTGAGTTATCCTCAATGTTTGGCCTACGAGATAAACTACGTCCTTTTAATTCATAAGTTAAACCATCTCCACTACCCGGTCCGGTGCCACTTCCTGTACCTGTTCCGCTACCGTTACCACCATTTCCGTATCCATTTCCGTTCGGGTCTCCATTTGGGTCTCCATCAGGTGCACCTTGATTTCCCGGAGCATCGCCATCACCATGCCCACTGGCATCAGCGCTGTTGGTACGTTTTTTAAATAAACTTTTTTCATCCGGTCTTCGTGGTTGTTCAACAGGTTTCTCTATTGGTTTTTCAACCGGCTTTTTAATTTCTGTTTTCTTCACCTCTTTGGGTGCAACTACCGCAGGTGCTTCTTCCACATCTTGTGTTGCAACGGGTTGTTCTGTTTCTTCAACTGGTGGGGTTGGCTCTGGCACACTTGGATCTGTAACCGGCACATCACTTGGTCCGCCCATATTTTCTTCACCTAAAGCCATGGTTAAGCCCATACCACCGTACTCTAAAGGCGGATCAGGTGGCGATAAAACCAACCACCATAACAACAATAATAACAGGGCATGTATGAGTGTAGTACCTACATAGCCAACAATTTTATTACGTTGTTCCTGATTATTTAATGATGCGTCCGACATAATATTTATTACTCCGGTTGTGTAGCTAAAACGGCTTTAGCCTTTAATTTATTGCACACTTTCATAATATGCACCAAGTTTTCAACGGCCACACTTTTATCGCAGTTAATAGAAACCACGGCATCATCAGCATTTACTGCCTGAAGTTGGTTACCCAATTCGGTTTCTAATGCTTCTTGCGAAGTTTGTGTTCCATTAACATACCACAACAAATCGGCAGTAACACTTACCGCAATTGCCTTTGGTGTAGTTACTTGGTTATTTGCTTTAGGCAAGCTAACTTTAATGGCATTAGGACTGACCAATGTTGATGTAATCATAAAAAATATGAGCAACAAAAACACCAAGTCTGTCATAGACGCCATACTAAAATCCGGCTTAACCTTTGTTCGTCTTTTAAATGCCATAATTAAGCAGGTTCTTGTAATAAGTCTATAAACTCAACAGCACTTGCCTCCATGCGGTGAATAATTTTCTCAATCATTGAGGTTAGCTGGTTGTATGCGATATACGCAAAAATACCTATAATTAAACCGGCTACTGTTGTAACCAACGCTTCGTAAATACCACCGGCCAATAAACTAACTGTAAGGTTAGCACCTGCACTACTCATTTTATGAAATGCAGAAACCATACCTGTTACCGTACCTAAAAAACCTAACATGGGCGCGGCACCACTGATGGTTGCCAAGGTAGGCATACCGGTTTCTAATTTATTAATTTCGATGTTACCAACATTATGAATTGAAGTGTCAATATCTTGTAAAGGTTTACCTATACGTGTTACGCCTTTTTCAATCATGCGTGCTACAGGTGAGTTGGTGCGCTCGCACAATGCCTTAGCCCCTTTTATGTTTCCGTTTAACACCAAATCTTTAATGTTGGCCATAAAATTAGCTTCAAGCTTTGATGCCTTCTTAAGCGTTAAATAACGTTCGATGGTTAAATAAACAGCTATAATACTTAGTAAAGCCAAAGGAATCATAACAGGACCACCTTTCATGGTTAGGTCTATTAAATTGATTGATTCGCTTGCCGGAGCAGTTTCGGTAATTTGCAATAATGTATGATTCATATCGGTTGAAAATGCGGTTTTAATTACTTTACTAAATAAGTGTGTTACCATGGCAACACCACCCCGCACTTAACAACATTTACACACCTGTTTTATTACATGTGTATAGTTTTTTATCGATAAAAATTAGGCTTTTCAGTACGATTACGACACCAAATTTTATGGTATAACCTGATTAACCAACAGCTGTAATTCTTCAAAAGTGAACTCCCCTTCTTTAAAATACTTAAAGCCGGTATCTCCTTTTATCATTAGCGTTGCGGGTATTGCGCCACTCCATTCTTCACTCACTTTATTAATCCATTTATCGGCATTTACCTCGTTTATAAACACCACCTGTTGGGTTAGTTTTTTGGCTTTAATAAAATCGGTTACACGTGTTGCAATATCTTTTCGCATATCGGTTGTAACCAAATAAATTTTTACTTTTTTGCTGGCACAACTATCGGCCAATTGTTCAAAGTAAGGTAATTCTTCAACACATGGTTTGCACCAAGTAGCCCAAAAATTAACAATGTATAAGGTATCGCTTTTTGATGCGTTGATTTCATCAACCCACTGCGGGGTTACTGTTTTTATTTGTTGAGCTTGCACATTCCACATCAAACCAAACATGAGTATAAACAATAGATTTTTCATATTTCAAATGTAACATTTATGGATTGATAGTAACGGTAACTTTTGATACTGTTTAATATTTAAAGAAACATTTAGGCCTCCTCGTTCTGCTCTTTACGCAGCACCACTACCCTGTTTGCCTTAATGGTTTTGTATGATTTAATTTCTTCCACTGCTTTATCGATAGCAATGTTCAACTCGTACCCTAATAACAAAATATATGTATTTATATAAATAAGTAACATAATTACAATAAGCACACCAATTGAGCCATATACTTTGTTGTAAGTATTAAATTCGTTGATGTAAGCAGAAAACCCAAGTGTTGTTATTAATATGGAAACGCAAGAGAATACAGCACCGGGTGAAATAAATTTCCATTGTTTGTTGTGATTTGGAGCCATATAAAAAATCATGCTGATGAAAAACAAAACCAAAACAGCCACAATACCTATGTTTAACAACACCAATAAAACAGGTGTTATTTTTGATGGAAAATAAGCCAACTTATCCAAATACTTAATCGAGAAATTGCCTACAGTTAATAAGCCAACTGCTATTAATAAAGATACAGAAACAATAACGGCTAATATGATGGCCACGATTCTTTTTTTCCAAAACGAACGTGTTTCTTTTTGTTTGCCGTATTTGTTTAAGGCATTCATTAACGACACAAATCCATTGGTACTAAAATACATGGCTGTTAAAAAACCCAACGACAATAAGCCTCCGCGTTGGTTGTTTAAAATATCAACCAGGGTAGTTTGTGCTGCTTTGTAAGCGCTTGTTGGCAGTAATTTTTCAAAAAACAATAATATACTTTGGTGACTATTACTAATGGGTATGTAGGCAATTAAGGTGAATATAAAAATGATGGAAGGAAACAATGCCAGAAAAAACGTAAACGATAAGGATGTTGCTCTTAATTGTAAATCTCTTCTATCAACCCAACGAATAAAAAACTCTAACACACTGTACCAACTTATACCTGCATAACCCGGAAATTGTTTGCTTTGGGCAAATGCTATAAAACGCTTGGCTACCGATGTGCTTAGTAACTTGCGGGTTATTTTATTTGCTTTGGGTGGTTGCATTGGTTATTAGTTGACTTGTTATTGGTTGGTTGATTGGTTGATTTGTTTATGGTTTATGGTTTATGGTTTGTGGTTTGTGGTTTGTGGTTTAAAAGCTTTCCAACCTCTAACTTCTATCTTCAAAAAACGGTGCAAACCTATCTACCAATATTTGAGGACAACGGGTAACTTTGTTGGTTTGCATATCAACAAAAACCAGTGTGGTTTGACCGGTACAAAGTACTTCGTTGCTTTCGTTGTAAACTTCATAATCAATAATGGCTTTAACCGTAGGCATGGTTTTAAACATGGCTTTTATGGTTAATAAATCATCGTACTTAGCCGATTTTTTGTAATTCATGGTAAGGTTTACCACAGGCATCATAATTCCATTTTCTTCCAAACTGCGGTATGTAACATCAATTTGACGTAATGCTTCGGTACGTGCAATTTCGAAATACAAAGCATAATTACCATGGTAAACTACACCCATTTGATCGGTTTCGCCATAGCGAACGCGTATTTGTGTTTGTGCGGTAAACATAATTTATTGTTGTTGCTTTACAGCCAAACCGGCTATGGTTTTACCAATACTTAATGATGAGGTTGCTGCAGGCGATGGTGCATTTAACACATGTATGGCATTGGCTCTTTCAATTATTTTAAAATCATCCAACAAACCACCTGTACGATCGCATGCCTGAGCGCGAACTCCTGCCTCTGCCGGAATCAAATCGTCTTCTTGCAACTCGGGTATTAATCGTTGAAGTGCTTTTGTAAATGCAGCTTTACTAAACGAACGGTAAAATTCACCCATACCTGTTTTCCAATATTTAGCCGCCACTTTTTGGAAACCCGGCCAAGCTAACGATTCAAACATTTCCACTAAATCAACATCACTTTTATGGTAACCTTCGCGTTTAAACGCAAACACTGCATTTGGTCCGGCCTCTACATCACCATGTATCATACGTGTAAAGTGTACGCCCAAAAAAGGGAAATTAGGGTCAGGTACCGGATAAATCAGATTCTTTACCAAATGCCTTTTTTCAGGCTTTAGCATGTAGTACTCTCCCCTAAACGGAATAATTTTAGTGTCGGTTTCTTCTCCTGCAAGTTCGGCTACTTTATCGCAATACAAACCTGCGCAGTTTACCAACATACTTGTGGTAAATGTTTTTAATGGTGTGATTACTTGGGTGTAATCAGTTTCTACATGAATATCTTCTGCTTTGTGGTTCAGGTATATTTCTCCACCCATTTGTGTAACCAACTCGGCCAATTTCTCGCACACTTCTGTATAATCTATAATACCCGTATAAGGCACATGTATGGCTTTTACCCCGTTTAAATGTGGCTCGTAATCGGCAATTTGTTCTTTGTTCAAGTAAGTAATTTTGGTTAAACCGTTTTCGTGACCACGATTGTAAAGCTTTTCTAATTCAGGCAATTCACTATCATCTACCGCAACAATTAACTTACCACATAAGTCGAATTTGATACCGTGCTCTTTACAAAAATCAACCATCATGTTGTAGCCATCAATGCAGTTTTGTGCTTTTAAACTTCCGGGCTTGTAATAAATACCCGAGTGTATAACACCACTGTTGTGCCCGGTTTGATGGGCCGCCACAGCCGATTCTTTTTCTAACACCGCCAACTTTGCACCTTTATGCTGTTTTAATATATGATATGCTGAGGCCAGTCCTACTATGCCCCCTCCAACAATTACGTAATCGTATTTCATGATGTGCAAAGATTACATAATGTGGGTTTAAAACAAACCCATTAATAGTTAATTGGGTGTTGATTGTATGTAGAAGTGTGCATTAGTGAATATTTTCGATGGTTTTATTACAGTTAAATTCAATTAAAATACCAATCAGATTTATTACTAACTTTACACTACATTCAAATAACAATCGTTCATCAAAACAAATGAAAGTAAACTTATTAATAATGATGACACTCGGATTGACACTAAGCACAAACCAGTATCTGAGTAACACCAATAGGAACAATCGTTTTTCAATACGTTTACTTGAAAAATATACCCAGCGAGAATTCTATGCCCAAAGCCCATTTAAACCTGATTTGCAAATGGTTCAACAACAAATTAGCCAATTAGAGGCCGAACAACGCATAATTAATAGTGCATTAAATAGGTTTGGGTTGATTAATACGGTATTAATGATCACTCAACTTGTGGCACTATTTTACCTGACGTTTAACTATAAACCATCAGCATATGATGGAATCTTGGTGAGTTTATTTCCTCTAATATGTGCCACTTTCATTTTATTGATTTTAAGCTACCTTAATCATCATTTTATGGAGGGAGAAAGAACTAACAACCAACTAATTAAAAGCATTTACTATCTGCTTTTTGTGGCTAGCCCAATTTTTAGCTACTTAGGTTTCTGCTTAAATAGTATTGAGTTTAAACTAAACCTTCATCAACAAAAATGGATCAATTATTTGTGTTTAGGATTTTTCATTGTTTCAACAGTTGTAGTCATCTTTACTATGTTTGGATTACTTTTGATACCTGACATCAGCAATTTTAAAAACTAGTTTTCAGCTATTTAATGCGAATAATTTTATTCCTCATATTGTTAAACTGTATTTCTGTAAACGCTCAACATTGCAGTTACGACCACACAGCACTTATTGGTGTGCGTACTTTGGATAAAAATGAACAACTTATAAAAGGTCTTCGAATAATCATGCTAAATGAAAATGGCAAACCTTTATTAGTTAATAAGCACGTATACAAAAACAATAAATACATCAGCAGTTACGAGGATACTGCTGAATTTTGGCAAAACCCAAGTCCAACAAAAACAAATCATCTAAAGATAAGAGAGGAAGACAAAAGGCATTTTATTCAGGCCGGACAAGACTACATTTTGTTAACCGGATATAAAGGGAGGGATGAAAAAGGCAGACACATCATTATTGAAGACATTGATGAAGAAGCTAACGGAGGTAAATTTAATACTAAAATTGTTTATGTAAAACCGGATCACATTCAAGGTTTATGTGGTTATCCGGATGATAAACAATTTATTGCAGAGTATCTTCCTTTAGTTATTAAACTTGATCCATTTGTTGACCGAAGCAAATATGTGACCACCAAAAAAATGAGCGGATACACATTTATTTACGATAAGTCGCCACTTGCTCCATGCCCTGAGTGTAAAGGCTGTTATTGCGAATCGTTAATTGTTTTAGGTCCAGATAGCGCCATATTATTTAATCGGGTGTTTACTTTTAATAGTTATGAAGACAATCATAATCAATCGAATATTATTGAAGTTGAAGATTACAATTTTGATGGTTCACCTGATTTTAGGTTTACACAAGCAGATGGGCAAAAGGCAAATTATTTTGTATTTAATACAAAACGAAATTCATTTATTGAAGACCCCTTGTTAAACAGCTTCGATAAAATTGAATTTAATTTTAAAAGTAAATATTTTATAGGAGATAAACTTGCATTTTATCCAACAGACAGCGTGCTCAAGAACATCAACAAGACCAACGAAAACCTTGACTATCAATCACGCTATTATGTAAGCGGAACAGCTACCAAATATGTAAAAGAATTCTACAGAAAGTACCTACACACTAAAGATGGATTAAGAGCTGAAGACAAAACAAATTATTACAAATACGAAAACTATACGCTCACTCCTATTTCTGAAATGGCCTATGAGCAATATGAAAAAACGCTAGTTAACAATGAAGTGATTTACCATGTTACGCCATTTAAATTTGTTTTAGAGAAGAACTGTAAAGGAGTTGTATTGCCGGCAGAAAAAGGCTACTATGCAAATAAAATTAGCATTTACCAAGCCAACTCAACAAAGCAAATATTTAGCATGGTGGCTGTTGGTAATAAACTAAAGGAGATGAGTGGTTGCTCAGATTCTTTGCAAATTGCCGACTTCAATTTTGATGGTTATCCTGATTTTAGGGTATGCAACAACAGACTTTCGGGTAAACACACCTACTACATTTATCATAAAAAACGCAATACATTTATTATTGAAAAAACGCTTTCTGAATTGCAAGGACTAACCTTTGATTTCGCACAAAAAATTGCCAAAGGCAACACCGAAAGAAAAGAGTATATTGGTTATCCTTGGGACAGTCCATACCAATATTACATGGAAACGCTGCAATTTGAAGGTGAGGCGTTAGAAAATTTAATAGTTACAACCACTACGTACGGAGGTGGCACTGCCGTTACTGCTAAAGCTAAATACATCAATCAAAAAAGAATGTACGAGGGCGATACTTTGGCTGTAAAAATTCAAAAAAACAACTTGCTCTCTAAAACCGTTGGTCCTTTTAGGTTTGAAGTAGAGTTTAATCCCGAGGATTATAAACCCAGTGGCGAAAAGGGTTCTTATGTAAAAATCTTAAACATTTACCAAAAAGAACGAAGGGTTGGACACTTTGAAATGCATGGTAATTATTTAAAGGAAGTACCGCATTGGCTAGATAGTTTAGAAATTGCAGATTATAATTTTGATGGTTACCCGGATATCAGAATGTATAAAAGTAATAGTGCCAATGGCAGTTATTCGTATCTGTTATTTAATCCCGAAAAAGAGGTACAACAATTTTATGAAGATGGCTTTTTCTCATCTTCTACTGAAACCGAATTTATACCCAACCAAAAAATATGGAAAGGTAAAATTTTGGAATCGGATCTCACCAGATACTTGTTTTTGAAAAATGACACCCTAACCATCACCATTCAAGATAAAGACTTATCAAAACCACCTTTTATTGAGGAGAGCATTTATAAAAACGGCAACAGAAAAGGTTTGCGAAGCGCTTATGGGAAATTAGAACCTGAAATAAAAAAAGAATATGGCGATTACAATTTTGATGGCCACGAAGACTTTAGGCAACAAAGCCCGAAAAGCCCTTACTATTGGGATGTATTTATTTATAATCCGAAAAAGGAATCGTTTGAAAAAGATACCTTATTAAGCAAATTTGAGGTTTTCAACTTTAACAAAAATGAACGTAAACTTGACGGATATTACCGTGTAAAGGTTGATGCACTTACCTGGAAAACATATTATTATCAGTGGAGTTTTACAGAAAAGAAAATGATATTGTATCAAGAACAAACTTGTTATTCAAAATACCCAATGTCAGAAAGTCAACGCTGTATTATTCGTAAATTGATTGATGGCAAATGGATAGAAACAGAAACATTTGGAGCTGAGTAATATGAAAAACAACATCATTAAACTTTTAAGGACAGCACTTCCGTTAACCATTCTTTTTATGTTTATCATAACTAAGTGGTGGTATACTTTACCTGTTGATGGACCTGATAAATTGTATTGGGGTTTTCCGTTCGCTTTTATGGGCGAAGGCTTTCACACTTCCATGTCGTTACAGTTTTTTGGCTTAGAGTTTTTGGCTGATTTTATGGTTTATTTCAGCGTAATCTTATTGTTGGTTTTAGCCTTTACAAAATGGTTTCCTGCCTTTCAAATCTCTAAAATATTTACCAAAACCGTTTGGTTATCAACCCTTGTTTTATTGATTGGATTTGGCTTTATTTTAACAACATCAAACCCAATTTTTAAAATAAAACGAAATTACGATTGGAAAGTATTACAAACAGGTAGTGTTTACATTTGGCAAAAAACTCCAAGACCCGACATTACTCATTATCAAAACAAATAAAGAAACGATTTTATGCACTGGATAAAAGTATTATTAAACATCACCCTCCTATTATTGCTTTCTTCTGTAGGATGTAAATCGATTAAACCAAAAGAACAACCCAAATATGAAGACAGTTTCATTAAAATCACATCAAAAAAGAATTCTGTTCCTACCTCTTACATTACAGGAAATGTAAAGTCGATAAACGATGGACAACCAATAGCATTTGCTATTGTTACACTATATTCAAAAACTAAGCAATTGAGTGCGCAAACTGATGAGCAAGGTAATTTCACTATTAAAGATATTGCTATAGATTCCTACAGACTAACAATTCGTGCAGCAGATTATGAAAATCAAGAAATAGTTTTTGGAATGGAGGAGCATACAATATTTGTTGTAGAAGCTAGACTAAAGGAAATTAGATTACACACAGAAAAACCTGTTATTTACATTTACCCAACTCAACAACAACATGTTAGTGTTAAACTGAATTATGCTGGTAATTTAACCCACACTTACCCAAAATATCCTGCAAATGGCTGGAATGTAAAAGCCGAACCTAACGGTACTTTATGGGATGAAAACGGAATGGAATATTATGCGCTATTTTGGGAGGGAACACCTCATAAACCTTTAACAGCAAAAGATGGATTTGTAATAGCAGGAAAAGAAACTGCAAAATTCTTAGAGGAAAAACTTGCCTACCTTGGTCTTAACAGACGCGAAGCCAATGAGTTTATTATGCACTGGCTGCCAAGGATGGAAAATAATGCCTATAACCTGATTCACTTTTCTGGTGAAGATTATGAATCACTAGCAGAACTGAAAATTACACCTCAACCTGAAACGATTATCAGGGTGATGATGCTTACGCGACCTTTAACAAATAAAATTGATGTTCCGTTGCAAGATTTAAAACCATTACACAAAACCAGAAAAGGATTTACCGTGGTTGAATGGGGAGGTAGTGTAATACATCATTCAGATGTACAATAATGAAAACAATTAAATTAAACCTGCTGGCCATTGTGTTTGTCGTTTTGCACAACCAAGCTTGGGCCAATTTAAAGTACCACTCGGTAAGTTTTGTTTTAAGTACAGATAAGGATACTTACTACGAGGGTGAAAAAATTACATTTAACATCACCATAACCAATACCAGTAAAGAAAATACATACCCCGTACTGCTCCCCCATACTCAAAATGTGGGACAAAAATTGTTTTATTTAAACGCATACGACAAAGCAAACAACACCTTACTTTTAAGATACACCGAAAACAAAATGCTAAACATGATGGTGCATGATACTGGCAGTGTTAAAATTAAATATTTAAGGCCACAAGAGCAGATTGTTGTTGCTATTTACCTGAATGATTTTGAAAACTATTACAATTACCACACACAAAATGCTTCTCATCATAGCTTTGGCGTTCCATTGTTTGCGGGGCTTTACAAAGTAAACGTTACTTACAACCCACATGGAATGTTGTTAGGAGATAGTATTTATAACTATTACAACGACTTTGATAAAGACATTCCCATTAATGGCAAGTTGGCTATGCCTACCAATGGTCAAATTACCCAAATGATTGATTTAAAAATTAAACGAAGTAAAGACACCATTGTATCTATTGAACGAAAAAAATATTTCATTAAAACAGATGGCCACAGGTATTTCTATCTATCAAAAAATTTACCCCAAATAACTACCGACACCACTTGCCATCATATTACAGATCTTCCACCCGACAGTTTTTCTATTAAAAATGAGTATTTCTATAGCCATTTTACCGATTTGTATGCCGAGTACATTAGTCGTTTTGATGATGGTGACATCAGAGAATACAGGAGGTTTACAGATTACTGTCCGGAATATTTGTATACCGAAAGGTATAACGCGTTTAAGCAAAAAACACATTTCGAAACTCAACTTTACGACAAAAGATTTTACAGTATATCCTACCATCAACCCGGCAATAAAATACACCAAGAAACTTATTGCAGCGCTGATGGAACATTATGTAATGTTACCACCTATGTGTATGACAAAAAAGGTGAATTTAAACGCAAAGAAATCACACAAACACAACCCTGTGTGGAGGTTGAGATTGATGGTAAGAAAAGAAGTTATCATTTAGTTGAAGAACTAGAAGGACATTAAACTTTATTTACTTTCCCTTCTTATATAACCAATAACTTTTTGGTTAAAAATTACAGCTTGTTCTACATTAACCACATGGCCACAGTTTTGAATGATAAACAGTTCAGAAGATTTTATGTGGTTAGCAACCACCTGTTTTACATAGGGTAAAAACATGTAATCTTCCTCGCCCATTACATATAAAGTTGGTATGTTTAATTCGGTTTGACGGAACCATCGCAACACGGGATTTATTTCGGCTGTAAGTTTAAACCACTTGATAAACTCTTTTTGGTATAACTTTTTAGCCTCGTTAATAAACAACAAACGCGATTGTTTGTGATTCCTTTTGGGCATGATTACGAATGCAAAAAACTTGTAAAGAACCAAATACGGCAATACATATTTAAATAGGTTGCCCACGCGCATTAAGATTTGCGAGCGGAAATTCATTTTTAAAATAGCACCTCCTAAAATCATACTTTTTACACGAGAAGGGTCCATTTCTGCCAATTGCCTGATAACAATGGTTCCCAACGAAATTCCAATAAAATGAGAGGTTTCAATCTTTAAATAATCAATTACTTCCAACACATCTTCTGCAATGGTTTTAAAAGCGTAAGGTTTATTAAGTTTGGGTTGATGCTGTTCTTTAGAGCTTCCATGCCCACGTAAATCCAACAACAGCACATTAAAATGCTTACTAAAATCCTTAATTTGTTTGAACCAAATGTTTGAGCTACCTCCTGCACCATGCACAAAAGTTACCCAATCTTTGGCGTTTTGGTTTTTATATATGGTGTAAGCGATCAATTTTTAATATTTTGCCGAATGTACTGCTTTTCAATAAACCAAAATCAATTTGTATTGTTGTAAAACTTCAAAAATAAAATTAGCACATGCACATAGATAACCTACGAATATTAGAAACCATTGCAGTTATCATTCTGTACATCCTTTTGTTTTTTATTACCAAAACCCTCATCAACACTGCTTTAAAAAACGCTCAACTTCAGCGCACCCGCAGAAAAATCATCATTAAAGCGGTGCATTTGTTTACCACCTTAGCTGCTTTAACTTTAATTGCAGGTATTTGGGGGTTGAAGCAAAATGAGATTGCACTTTTTGCCAGTACCATTTTTACAGCTTTAGGCATAGCCTTTTTTGCGCAATGGTCGTTGCTCTCCAATATAACCTCAAGCATTATTTTGTTCTTTAATCACCCGCTAAAATTGGGCGATACCATAAAAGTATTGGATAAAGATTATCCGTTTGAAGGTGAAGTAACCGAGTTGTCGTATTTCTTTATTCACCTCAAAACCAAAACCGGAGAAATCATCACCATTCCAAATTCATTGGTTTTACAAAAATCTATTTCTGTGGTGGTTAAACGAGAAAATGAATCATAAACTATTATAAGCCTATAACAAGTACAATCTATTAAAAAAAACAGTTATAAAATCCTATTCTCGATACATGCCGAATACTCGGCACACTCGAACAGGCCATAACTAAAAACATAAATTTAATTAACCAAAGAACTGAACAACTATTGAACGAAACCACAAACAATAAATACAGACGCTGCGGTCTGTACCTGCGGCCAATCAACTAATAACTAATCAACAAACCAACCATACACACAAGCATGACTAAAAAAACAATAGCCCTATTTTTTGTATCCTTTTTGTTTGTGGCAACCACCTTTGCCCAAGCCCCTCGCTCCTACACCAGCAGCGAAATTTTATTGCAACTTAAAAAGTTAAATACCGTTGGTTCTGTGTTATACGTTGCGGCTCACCCCGATGATGAAAACACCCGACTTATAGCCTACTTGGCCAACGAAAAATGTTTACGTACCGGTTATTTAAGTTTAACCCGTGGCGATGGTGGTCAAAACTTAATTGGACCTGAGCAAGGTGTGGAGTTAGGTGTGATACGCACGCAAGAGTTATTGGCTGCGCGCAGAATTGATGGTGGCGAACAATTTTTTACCCGCGCTTACGATTTTGGTTTCAGTAAATCGCCTGAAGAAACTTTACAAAAATGGAACAAGGATTCTATTTTAAGTGATATGGTTTGGGTGATACGCAACTTTAGACCCGATATTATTATTACCCGTTTTGCAACCGATGGCAGCGGTGGACATGGACATCATACCACATCAGCCATATTAGCTGAAGAAGCATTTGATGCAGCAGGCGACCCTACCCGATTCTCGGAGCAATTGCAGTATGTAGAAGTTTGGAAACCACGCAGGTTGTTTTGGAATGTGAGCACACGTTTCCAAAACCCCAATGCAGACATGAGTCCTTACATTAAGTTAAATGTAGGTGGTTACAACCCGTTATTAGGAAAAAGTTATGGGGAGATTGCAGCCGAAAGTCGCAGCATGCACAAAAGCCAGGGCTTTGGCAGTGCCAAACAACGTGGCGAATACTTTGAATACTTTAAACCCATTAAAGGCGACACTGCCGGGTTGAAAGACATTTTTGAAGGCATTGATTTTAGTTGGAAAAGGGTGAAAGGTTGTGAACGATTTGGCAAATCGGTTAATGAGATAATTAGAAAATTTAATAATGAAAATCCTGCAAATAATATTCCTCAATTAGAAAAAGCCTGTGCGATAATTCAGCATCGTTTACCAAATGAATATTGGTATAAAAGATGGGATGCTAATAGTACATTGTTAAATATGGCAGGTGTGGTAATTGATGTAACGAGCGATGCAAGCCAATGCGGAATAAGTGATACGCTAAAAGTAAATATAACAGTAATAAATAGAAGTAAAAAACAGGTTAAATTGGAAGAAATAGTGTTAACCAAAAACCTGTTATTTTGGATTGAAGATAGTATTGGTAAAGTAGTTCCTAATAACACCTCTCTATCCCATAAAATTCAAACATCAATACCAAAAGATGTTGGTATTTCAATCATACACCCATTAGAAAATCCTATTCGCAATAATATGTTTGATATAAAAAATCAGTATAACATACACTTACCAAATACTCGTTTCACAAATACAAATATTATGTTATGGTTGTCCGTTAATAAAAGTTATTTTTTTACTGAACACCCAATTAAGTACAAATGGGTCGACCCGGAAAAAGGTGAATTATACCGCCCGGTGGTGATTACGCCTCCTGTAATGATTAACCCGCAGAGTAAATTGGTAACGTTTACAGATAATAAAGTTAAAGAGCTTCGTGTAAGCCTTAAAGCCGGAAGAGATAGTGTAAATGGCCTGATTCAAATTGCATTACCAAAAGGTTGGTATGTTGTGCTTAAGGGAAGTAAGTTTAACAATCAACTCAAAGCACCAACAGAGAGTGCCTTTACATTTAGTTTAGCTAAAAAAGGTGATGTTGAGGATGTTGTTTTAGAAATAAATCCATATGAAGGTGCTCAAGACACCACAATCAACATCACTGCTTTAGTTGGTGGACAAACCTATACCAAAGGCATCAAAGAAATTAAATATGACCATATTCCCATTCAAACTTTATTCCCTGAAGCAGAGGTTAAATTGGTGAAATTAGATGTAGTGAAAAAGAGCAAACGTATTGGCTACATTCCCGGTGCGGGCGATGAAGTACAAGCGTGTTTAAGTCAGCTTGGTTATGAAGTAACCACCTTAACTGATGATAAATTAGCTACTGAAAACTTGAGTCAGTATGATGCAATTATTACCGGAGTGCGTGCCTACAATACCAACGAAAAATTGTTATCCTTTAAACATAAATTAATGGATTATGTAGCTGCCGGAGGTAACTTAATTGTGCAATACAACACCAACAGTTGGGCGGGTCCGTTAAGCAGCGATATTGGTCCGTATAAGTTTAAAATTACCCGCAACCGCATTACCGATGAAGAAGCGAAAGTGAATTTCTTATTGCCAAATCATCCGGTGTTCAACTCACCCAATAAAATTACCGAGAAAGATTTTGAAGGTTGGATGCAAGAACGCAGCATTTACCATGCAGGCGATTGGGATAGCAATTATGTGGCACCTATCAGCATGACCGACCCTTACGAAATGACCGTTGGTGGCGTATCGCCAAAAGGCAAACCCGATAATGGCGCGTTAATTATTGCAAAACATGGCAAAGGAAACTTTGTATATACAGGTTTAGTTTTCTTCCGCCAACTCCCTGCAGGAGTTCCGGGTGCGTATAGGTTGATGGTTAATTTAATTGAATTAGGGAAGTAAAAGGGATTTAACCACAGAGGGGTTAATTACAAAAGGATTTAACCACAGCGACCACTAAGTTACTGAGTTCCGTGAACACAGCGAGAACAGCGATTGGTAGGAAGAAGACAAAAAGGCGATCACAACGATTGATTGGCTTGTTTAACCACAGCGACCTCTAAGAAGACACAGCGATAGCAGCGATTAATATGAAGAAGTTACGAGCACAGCACTTGTTAAATTCTTTAACTATTGCGAGAACAGCGATTGATTAAAATTTAAGCGTAAACCCTATGAAAAAAAGTGAAAATGAAATAGCTACTGAAATTTTAGATGCTGCTTTTAAAATACACCGAGCTATTGGACCGGGATTATTAGAATCAGCTTATAAGGAATGTTTGTTTTATGAATTAAAAAAAACATCTCTGCTTGTACAAAAAGAAGTTGCTTTGCCATTGATGTATGAGGAGGTAAAACTAGAGTGTGGTTATCGTGCAGATTTGTTGGTTGAAAATTCTGTTATTGTGGAGTTAAAGTCGGTTGAAGCATTAACTGATATACATCTTGCTCAAACCTTAACCTATTTAAGATTGGCAAATTGTAAACTCGGTTTATTGATTAACTTCAACTCACAATACTTAAAAGATGGAATCAAACGCATCATCAACGGTAAAATTTAAAACGCTGCTATCGCTGTTTAAAACAACGTTTCGCTGTGTTTAAAAGGCAAATTATACAGCATGCAGCATCAACAAACCGCTGTTATCGCTGTGCAAACCACTGTGATCGCTGTGGTTAAATCGCCTAACAGGCAAAATATTTATAATCAAAACTCACTGCTATCGCTGTGCAAAAACACTGTGGTCGCTGTGGTTAAAAAGCAAATTATGAAAGAAGAAAAATTTAACACCTGGTACATCTCCGTTATTGGTGCTTTGGTTGTGGAGATAATATTGTTTTATTTGTTTACCCAATATTTTAATTAAATGAAATACTTCATAACAATTTGTGTGCTGTGTTTAACTTGGAATTATGCTCAGGCACAGCAAACCAACTACAATAAACAGCTTGCCGACTCATTAAAGGCAGACGAATATGGCATGAAGACTTATGTAATGGCATTTTTAAAACGTGGCCCAAACCGCAACCAAGACTCAGCAACGGCTGCACAACTTCAAAAAGCACACATGGAAAACATACAACGTATGGCTAATGATGGTAAATTAATTGTTGCCGGTCCTTTTTTAGACAAAGGTGATGTACGTGGTATTTATATTTTTGATGTAACAACCCTTGAAGAAGCCCGCAAACTAACCGAAACCGACCCTGCCATAAAAGCCGGAAGGTTAGAGATGGAATTACACCTCTGGTATGGTTCAGCCGCTTTAATGTTAGTCAATAATATTCATAACCAAATAGCAAAAACAAACCCTTGAGCAGCATAGACTGGATTGTATTAATAGCTACACTTGTTGCCGTAATTGCCTACGGAGTTTATAAAAGTAAGCACGAAAAAAACTTAGACAGTTATTTTAAAGGCAACAACTCCATGAGTTGGTTTTTAATTTTACTGTCTATTATGGGCACGCAAGCCAGTGCCATTACTTTTCTTTCTGCACCGGGTCAAGCCTACACAGACGGAATGCGATTTGTGCAATATTACTTTGGTTTACCTCTGGCTATGGTGGTGCTTTGCATCACATTTGTACCTATTTATCACAAACTAAAAGTATACACCGCTTACGAATATTTAGAGCAACGTTTTGATCTACGAACACGCACACTTACCTCCATTTTGTTTTTAGTTTCCCGCGGACTTTCAACCGGAATAAGTATTTACGCACCTTCTATTATTTTATCATCCTTAATGGGTTGGAACATTTATGTAACCAACCTGGTAATGGGTGGCTTGTTAATTATTTATACCATTTCAGGTGGCGCAAAAGCAGTGGCTTACACCCAAATGCAACAGTTGTTTATTGTATTTATTGGGATGTTTTTAGCCGGATACATGGTGGTACATTTATTACCCGATGGGGTTGGCTTTATTGATGCATTACAAGTTGCAGGCAAAATGGGGAAACTAAACATCATCGAAACTAAAATTGATGTAACAGATAGTGCTTGGTGGAAAGATAAATACAACATCTGGAGCGGTGTAATTGGTGGTTTCTTTTTGGCCCTCTCCTACTTTGGCACCGATCAAAGTCAGGTTGGACGGTACCTAACCGCAAAAGACATTAAAGAAAGCAGAATAGGTTTATTGATGAACGGCTTGGTTAAAGTACCCATGCAATTTTTAATTTTATTGATTGGTGCATTGGTGTTTTCGTTTTATATGTTTTATGATTCACCTGTATTTTTTAATCAGGCTCAACTTAAGAAAGCAGTAGCAAAAACTGAATACACTTTACCTATTGCAACACATCAAGCCAAACACGATTCGTTAAATAAAATCTCTCAATATCAAACCCAACAATTGGTTGATGCCATTCATACCAACAATGCAGAACAGACAGCAAACGTTCAACAAGCGTTACAAGAAACCATCAAACAAAAACAAGAAACGCGCAGTGAAACTTTAAAGCTAATTAAAGAAGCCGATAAAACAGCCGATATAAACGATACCAACTACATCTTTTTATATTTTGTTACCCAAAACCTACCCCAAGGTTTAATTGGGTTATTGATCGCGGTGATATTTTTAGCCGCCTGGGGAAGTATTGCTGCTGCATTAAATTCATTGGCTTCATCAACAGTAATTGATGTATACAAACGTTTGTGGTACCCCAATAAAAGCAATGAACACTATTACCATGCCTCGCGCTGGATTACTTTGTTTTGGGGGTTGTTTTGTATTGCCACTGCTATGTTTGCTTCTCAGTTAGGCAGTTTAATTGAGGCTGTAAACATATTGGGCAGTTTATTTTATGGCACCATGTTGGGCATTTTTGTGGTGGCATTTTACATGAAAAAAATTGGAGCTAAAGCTGTTTTTTATGCAGCAATTGTTGCCGAAGCCGGAGTTATAGCAGTTTATGTTGCAGATGTGGTTTCGTTCTTGTGGCTAAATGTAATAGGTTGTTTGTTGGTGATGATGATTGCGCAAACCCTGAGTTGGATGAACTTAGATTCGAAAAGTGAATTGTAACCGACATCTTACATTTAATTTTCATTTATAACATTAGCGGCTATATTTGTTTAAAACACAAATACACGTTATGAAAAAAATTGTTGCTTATACTTTTGTTGGAGCGCTTGCTTTTGTGGTGTTAGGATCGTTTACCGGAGTTAAATTTGGCAAGCGTGATGGTACGGAACCAGGCTTTACAGGTTCTCCCGGAGATAGCTTAAAAAATTGCACCGTTTGTCATGGAGGTACAGCGATTGATGTAGATGGTTGGATTACTTCCACTGTTCCTCAGACAGGTTTTGTTCCCGGACAACGTTACACCATCAAAGCTACCAATACTGAATTTGGAGCAACGCGCTTTGGTTTCTCAGTTTCGCCACAGGCATTAAACGGAGATCTATTAGGCACTTTGGTAATTACAGATACCACCAAAACCAAGCTAGTGGGTAATGATAAATACGTAACTTACCGTGCCGATGGTGTTGAGGGGATTGATTCTTTAAGTTGGACATTTGATTGGATTGCCCCTGCAAACGTAAACGAAGTGATCTTTTACGGAGCGTTTAACTCAAACCATGAAGGACATAAAGATGGTGACAAGACTTACTTATCGCGTTTACGCTTGTATAAAGAAGGTTTTGTTGGATTAACCGAAAACATTAAAAATGATTTCTTATCTGTTTATCCTAACCCGGCAAATGACGAAGTGCACGTAAATACTGCACATAAGGTACAATCGGGAACAGTTACAGTGTATGATATCAATGGAAAATTGGTATTGAAACAAAACGTAAATGGCAACAACAACATTAACGTACAAAGCCTTACCAAAGGCGTTTACTATATTATGCTAAGTCTTGATAATGGTAACAGCTACGCCACCAAAATGGTTAAGTTGTAATACTTAAAATACTTTTATAAAATGAGGTTGGCCCAATGGTTAACCTCATTTTTTTTGCAAAGACTCGAACTCATAAACAAAAAGGCCGGTGGCAATCAATACCACCAGGCCTTTTTAACCCTAACCTATGAAACGAGATTTTATTTAATTTTCACTACGTTTTTAGTTTCTTTCACTTCTACTTTTGGTAAAACCACGTTTAGCATACCATCGGTAAATTCAGCTTCGATGCCGGCTTTATTAATGTTTTCAGGCAATGTAAATGTACGAGAAAACTTACCGTAAAAATTCTCTACCATGTGGTGTTTTTCGCCTTCTTTAGTTTCTACCAATTTACGTTCACCGCTTATGGTTAGCTTATCGCCATCTACTTCAATGTTAATTTCATCTTTTTTGATGCCCGGTAAAGCCAAGTGAACTTCAAAGCTGTTTGCTTTTTCTAACACATCAACACGTGGTGTGAAAAATACATTACGTTCAAATTTTGCTGCTGTTTCGTTAAACATGTTGTCGAATAAACTCATCATGTTTGAAGGAATCATTGCATCTCTGAAAAAGTCTCTGCTGCTTGGTTTAAATTTTACTAGTGTCATAATTTTATGCTTTAATTTTTTGTTTTCTGTTTGATTAACTTGTTTGATTGGATTTTTTCAAATGATGTACCAACGCATTTTTAAAGACAAAAAGTCTTAATAAGATAGGGATAGTACAATTAAAAAAGACAAAAATTCCGATTTAGTCAAAGTTAAGCCCTAAAAAGATGGCATTAATGGTATGTGGTTGCTTACTGCAACGCGAAATGGTTCTCCCAAAAGCCACGGAATAACACAGAAGGAAATTGCAAAATATCTCTCACAGAATCCACGGAAAATCACAGAAGAAAACACTCAATAACGAGCTAAAAACTATAACCCATAGAAACATTCAACCCTTACAGGGTTAGTTGGTGGTCGTATAACACATCATCTCCGACTTGCATTCGGAGCTATTCATATTCAACCCTTTCAGGGTTTTATAATCAACCCAAAGACAATACTGATAAGTAGATAGAAAATCAAAATCCAGAGATTGTTCAACAAACCACAAACTACAAACAAACCAAACCATTGCCCTACTTCAACTTCGGTTGCACAAAATTCACTACTTTGCTGTTGGCTTCGTTAAAGGCTTGATGCAACAAATCGTTTACAGAAAGTAAACTTTTACGCGGATTGGTAAACATATCGCGCCACTCTTTACTTACTTGGGGCAAGTAATTTCCATCAGGTAAATTTGGGTACAAATTATTGGCGTTACCACTAAACTTGGCAGCATGTAACTCGTCTTTTTTTAGTACGTTGATGCTTTCGTTCAACAACACCTCTCCACTACTCACCTGAATTAATGATACCTTTAAAACCAATTGTACTTGTTGTCCTTCAGTATTATCAGTGTAGTTTACTTTTTTAAACTTACTAATACTGGAGTAAGTTTTGGTGTAAGGATTTAAAATACTTTCTGTAAAAGCCTCGTAACCCTCACGCTCAACGGTTTGTTTAGGTTGTTTGGTATACACAAAACTATCAAGCTGTAACAACACCACATAACCTAAGTCTAAACTTTTACCAGCCTCTGTAGCTTGATTTACATTTTTAAACGAGCTAAATCCACGGTTATCTAAATCGCGGTGTAAGGCCTGTACATTGGCTATTTTAACATAACCACTTTGTTGTTGGCCAAGCAAATCGGCAATAGCATCGGCAATGTTGGGCAAGTTGTAAGATATTTTGGTATTAACTTGCAAAGGCAAAACCCCAACCACTGCAGTTGCTTGTTGTAAAGCTGCTGTGCGCATTTTTAACGCATCTTTATACTGCTCATCTATTTGTGCAATTTTATTAAACGAGTAATAAGCGTCTTTAAATTGTTTGTTGTTGTATTGCTCTGTTGCTTTTGTATACAAAGGCTCAAGCACCGTATTTAAACGCAATACCGAAACATCTTTATAACTGCTATCATACAAAGCAATCCTATCAAACACTTTTTCTGCGGCCTCGTATTTGCGGTTTTGTATTAATCCAACAGCAATATCATACTGTGTTTGTGTGTATTCGGCTTTAATGTCGTTATACACTTCATCATACTCATGCGGCCACTCCAACACCACACCAACTTTAGCTGCATTTTGTGTGTATTGTTGAGCAAACTTGTAGGTTTTAAGCGCTTCTTCTATCCTATCTTCAATAACCAACTTGCTAAACTTGGCAAACTTATCGGCTATTACTTTTTGTCCGTTGTTTTTTAGCTCTGCACGCGCTTCTTTGTTTTTTCCATCATCCAATAAAATGTTGTAATACAAATTAGCTGCATCTTCGTACATGCCGTTATTGCTTTGTATGCGTGCTTGTTTTAATAGTTTGGTTTGAGGATTACAAGCTGTAATCAACCCAAACAAACCCGCTACTAATACAAATAATATAAATTTTTGAATACCCAAATAAGTAGTTTTACATGCGCTCAGGTACTTGTATACCCAATAAGCTAAATGATGAACGAATGATATCTGCCGTTAGTGTACAAAGCTGTAAACGCAGTGCCTGTTGGTTTATATTGGTTTCTTTTAACACCGAATGTTCGTGGTAAAAGTGGCTGTATATCTTAGCCAAATCGTACACGTAATTGCATAACACACCCGGACTAAAAAATTTACCGGCCTCGGCCAATACCTCAGGATATTTGTAGATAGTAACCAATAATTCCTTTTCTACTTTACTCAATGTTATTTCTGCTGCATCAAACTGCATACTTAAGCTAGCTGCTTGTGCATTGCGCAACACGCTTTTAATACGTGCGTGTGTGTATTGAATAAAAGGACCTGTATTTCCCTGAAAATCGATGGACTCTTTAGGATTAAACAACATTTTCTTTTTAGGATCAACCTTTAAAATGAAATATTTTAAAGCACCTAAACCAATCATGTTGTACAAGTTATTCAACTCCTCTTCACCCAATCCATCTGTTTTACCTAACTCTTTGGTGGTTTCGGCAGCCTGTTCAATCATGGCTTCCATTAAGTCATCAGCATCAACAACTGTTCCTTCGCGACTTTTCATTTTACCTTCAGGCAACTCAACCATACCGTAACTTAAATGGTAAATACCATCAGCATATGGTCGGCCTAATTTTTTAAGGATAAGCTGCAATACTTTAAAGTGATAATCTTGCTCGTTACCTACCACATAAATGGATTGATTGCATCCAAAATCGGTGTATTTTAAATCGGAAGTACCCATATCTTGTGTTATGTAAACACTTGTTCCATCGGCACGTAACACCAATTTATTATCCAATCCATCTGCAGTTAAATCAATCCAAACACTGCCATCATCTTTCTTATAAAACACATCTTTTTGTAGGCCTTCTTCTACAATTTCCTTACCCAACAAATACGTATTGCTTTCGTAATAAAACTTGTCAAAGCTAATACCTAATGTTTTGTATGATACATCAAAACCCTCGTAAACCCAACCATTCATGGTTTTCCAAATATTCACGGTTTCTTCATCACCGGCTTCCCACTTGCGCAATAACTCTTGTGCAGCCATTAATGATTGAGTATGATTTTGAACTATTCCTTTTAGATTTTCATTTACTTCTTCAATCTTCTCTTCAATTAATATTATTGAGTTTACAAGATTTTTAAGTTGTTCATATTTAACAGGAGTATTTACTTTTTTTAGTGCCTCTTTCCAGTTTATACTAACATAATCACTGCTGTTTTCTGGAAGAAGGTAATCCAACTCCATATCCCCAATAAATTGACCAAAGTCTATATTGCCAATAGCACGCTCTCTTTCGTTTTGATAACCAAGTAACAAATCGTAAGTTTTTTTTATTTCAGCCTTAGCTACGTCATGAAAGTCATCAAAGTTATTATGTTTAATTTTTGTAATTAACTCTGATGTTTCTTTTTTGAGTTGCTTATCAAACATCACATAATACTTACCCACCAAATGATCGCCTTTTAAGCCGCTGCTTGCCGGAGTTTCTCCATTGCCCTGCTGCATCCAAGCCAACATACTTTTACAAATATGTATACCTCTATCGTTAACTAAATTACAAGTGTATACTTCGTGTGCGTTTGCTTTTAAAATTTGCGACACTGCATAACCTAACAGATTGTTACGTATGTGCCCCAAATGCAAAGGTTTGTTTGTATTAGGTGATGAATACTCAACCAATATTTTTTGGTTTGTTGGATGTGTAGCAAAACCGAAATTATTGGTGCTGTAGTTTTTACTCAAAAAGTTTACCCAATAATTTTGAGCCACCACTAAGTTTAAAAATCCTTTAATTACATTGTATGATGCAACCTCTTCAACCTGCTCTAATAAATAAGCACCAAGTTCTTTAGCTGTTTGCTCAGGACCTTTTTTGCTTTGTTTTAAATAAGGAAAAACCACAAAAGTAAAGTCACCCTCAAAGTCGGGTTTGGTTTGTTCTAATGCTATTTGCTCATCTTTTACCTCAACCTGATACAAGTTATGCAAGGCTTGAGCTATTTGATGTTTTAATATATCCGTTATCATGTAAAATACTTTCTATAAATTATTTAAAAGGACTATCCTTTTCTTTAGCAACAAAATTGTAAACAGCTTTGTCGCTGCGCGAAGGTAGCAAGATGTTTAACCATTTGGAAACTTTACCTATGCCTGTTAAAATTTGTTGGCGCTTTCTGTTTTTAACCATCTTTACAATGGCCTCGGCAACAGTTTCGGGTTGCATTAATTTGCTTTCATCTAGAGGCGACTCTTGCTGTGTAGCCCCGTTTTGGTTAAGTGCCACATTGCGTATGTTTGATGCCGTATATCCCGGATACATCATACCCACATGTAAACCACTTTTTAAAGTTTCTACACGCAAACTTTGCATGAAACCCTCTAATGCAAACTTAGATGCAGAGTAACCAGTACGGGCAGGTAAACCCACCAAACCGGCAACAGATGATACTGCAACCACCGAACCTTTTTTAGCCATTAAATGTGGCAAAGCATGTTTGGTACAATACACCGAACCCCAAAAATTAACATCCATTAACTGCTTCAAAACACTCATGTCGCAATCGACAAACATGGCGCGCATACTAATACCCGCGTTGTTTATAAGTACATCAACACCACCAAATGTTTTAACCGTTTGGTTAATTAACTCGGCACAATCTTGCTCTAAACTTACATCACATTTTACGGCCATCGCTTGCACACCAAATTGCTCGCAATGTAGTTTTACCGTTTGCAATTTATCAGTGCCACGAGCTGCTAAAACCACATTTGCACCTTGTTTGGCAAATGCATAAGCAGTTGCCTCTCCAATTCCGGATGACGCTCCGGTTATTATTACTGTTTTATTTTTCAATGCAATGGTAGTTTTGGTACATCAACCCAAATTAATTCGCCCATGTTGCGGGCCACTTGTTTCCACGATATTCCTTTAAATTGAATACAAGCTTGCCCAGCTGTGGGCAAACCTTCAACAAACCCATTGGTTAAATAACCTGCCAATGATGTAATAGCAGGATTATGTCCAACAAGGATTACCGTTTTGTTTTCATCACTTATGTTTCTGATAACACTTATGGCTTCATCAACAGTGCAGTTAAACAATTCAAATTCTTTTTGAATGTTATGTTCGTTATACCCCAATTGTTCAGCAACTATTTTTGCTGTTTTTGAAGTACGTTTTGCTGCACTACAAACAATTAAATCGGGAATGATTTTTTTACCAAACAAACGATGACCCATTTCTGCAGCATCTTCCTTACCTCGTTCGTTTAAATTCCTGTCGAAATCTGACTGCAAACCATCGGCATTTGCTGCTTTGGCATGGCGCATAAGTATAAGTGTTTTCATATCCTTGTGGGTTTTGATTTTGGAGAATTTGACTACTGTCGCATTCAAACCAAACACGATATTTAAAAGGCTATAGCTATTTATTAAAACGATAAAGTGAGTTAAGTTTTACCTCAACCCACTTTATTTTATTTAGTACCTTTCGTCTTCTAAACCACCGGCATCTTCACTAGATTCCCCATCATCAAACAAACCAAATTCATCCGCTTCATCATCGCTAATCTCTCCCGGAACTTCGTCTGACTTATCCAAGTAATTTTTGGTAATCTCGTCAAACTCATTGTCATCAACCAAACCAAAGCGTTGTACTTTATCGTATTGTTTAGGCGCTAAGCCAACCGATTTGCTGCATAACGGATATTTAACACCTGCCTTTTCTTTCATTTCAATACCAACTAATTCTAGGTGCATTGTCCACATCTCAAGAAAATCGTATACATATACAATTTTTTGGTGTGGGTCGTTTACAAACATACTCAACCTGGAGTCTTTCATAGTAGGAATAGGAATGCTATTCTCATCATTATCATCACTCATATCCTCTAAAGTAATTTCTTGTTCTTTTTTCCAAGTATCATTACTCATGTAAAACGAGGCCATTTGTTTCTGATCAAAACCAATTGCATCTAAGATAGCCTTGTGAAACTCCAAAAAAGTTTGCGATGATTTAATTTCAATAACACGAGAAATGTCTTCGTATTCCTCAAAAGTTAGTTTGAATTTATATACTGCCATAGTTTAATTAGTGCGATTTTTGTTTTTTTTAAGAACTGCAAAAATATACTTTATCGGCAATTGCGCATACTGCTATTTTAAAATGGTAACATTTCCGGTTACTTGTTTAAATGTGCCTTCAAAACCGGTATATGTTATTACATAAACAAATGCATCCTCAGCCAAAATGTTGTTATTTAAATCCCTGTCGGTTAACAGCTTTTTCTTGTCCTTTGTTTCAAAAACTAATTTACCCCACCTGTCATAAACACGGCAATGGTAATCTTTAACAAAAACCGGAACCACATTCCACAAATCATTTATTCCATCGCCATTGGGTGTAAACGCATTGGGTACATGCAATAATGGAGCTTGCAAAAGTTCAATGGTATTTGATTGGCTTCTATAAATACTTGGAGGGTTCTCGGGCGCAACTACGTAATAGTAAAAAATGCCTGTTTCTTTATTTAAATTATCATCAATCAAACTTGCATCTTTGTTTTTGTTGGATGAACGTAAAGAGAATACGTCCTCTGTTAAATCACGTTTAAACAAATCGTGTCGATTGGTACCTCTCGCGAAAAAATCATATGTGGTCCAATCTAAATTGTGCTCAAAAGGTTTACTTACCCCCATCAATAAAATGCTGCAAGCCGGTTTATTTTGTTTAGGTTTTAAACCACAATCGTTAGTTGGTTCTATGATATAACAATAACGATAATTCTGAACATCAACCGCTTCATCCACAAAAGTAGTATCTGAGGTGTTTACTGTTTTTTCGGTTAATTTTTGCTTTTGTTGTGTAACTAAATCAAATTTATAAATTTCGTTTAACGGGTGGGGGTTTGATGCCCAACTTAACTCAATTTTATTGTTATCAACCACGGTTACATAATGTGGTTGTATAGGCTGTGGATATTGGTCGTCTGTCCAAGGTATACAAACAAAATCACCTGTATCGGTTGGATTATCACAATTATCATGCGCAACCAAAGCAAAACAAGTATTTTGTAAGTTCGGGTTGATTATGGTTTGAAGTACCTCTGTTTTAAATACATTATCGTATTGCCCAACTTGTGTGATGTTACCCACATCATCACGCTTAATAAGTGTAAACCATTTTGTGGTTCGAGGTGTTGTGGTTAATAGCCATGACAAACCCACCTGATTATTACTTATCAACTTGATGCAATTCAACCTAACACTTGTTGCGGGTGGCGGAGGCAAAATAACCACAAACAATCTTCCACGATCTCTTATGGGTATCGGACAACGATTGTCTTGTATTATAAAATCAAGTGTTAAGGTATCACCAACTTTATCACATGGGGCAATCAAACTTATATTAAATGAGGCTTCGCCTAATCCGTTTTTATGCGTTACCAAAGCAAAGGGTTCCTGTTTTAAGGTGCCACTGTAAGATAAAAACAATGAGTCGTTAAATGCATTATCTTTAATGTTTAAAACGGCATCTAATGTGTCTGTTGCACGAACATAAAATATGGTGTCTCTGCTGTAGCTATAAGCTGTTGCATCAAAACTATCAACAAATTGAGTGCAAGAAAGCCTGATTCCTCCACTGTTTACACCGCATAGGTTTTGAGTAATTATTTTATAGCAATAATTGGAAGTATTCAGGTTGCTTAAGTTTTTATCCAAATAAGGAATTAATAATTCATGCTTAAAAAATTGAGCAATTGAATCAAATGCTCCACCGTCTTTATTACGAAATAACTTGATGTTAGCGATATACTTGGAATCCGGATTATTTTGCCAGTTGTTATTCCATCGTAATTGCATATCATTTTCACCACTCCTTATCGCACAGGTTAAATCAATGGTGGGTTCGGGTACCGGTTTTACAACAATGAATACACTACCCGATGAGGTATCTGATGTTTTACAAGCATAGTCGCGTAATTTGAAATGAATAGGTATTGTATCATTTATTTTGTCGCAAGGAGCAATCCATTTCACATTAACCCTAATCAATCCGGTTTGTTTCAACAGCTCAGTAATAACAAGGTTGTGAGGCGAAGCTAAATTTAACAACTCACTCATTATGTTAGTAATAGATACAGAATCTGAATTGGTATCTGTAATATCAAACGTATAATTGAGGGTGTCTGTTGCAACTACAGAAATTATTGTATCTTTCATTTGTGGTGGCATAGGGCTTGGCCTCATATCAAACTTAAATACAGCATTGTTACAACCACCCAGATTAGGGTTGTTCGGTCTTCTGCCATTATTCGTGCGGCTATGCGCACCAGGTGTAGTGGGAAAATCGGACAAACCGCCACAACCGGCACAAACTGACTGATAAACAACGCCTTTTTCATCAAAATGACTAGTGCCTCCATCCACGTGTTCTTGTGTAGGATTTCCGCCAAAATAAGATGCATAAGCTACACGCCTTAATCGCCTGTCAAATACAATCAAATAAAAGTCAGAACCATCTGTTGTTCTTTGAAAAGCGTCAGCAGTAGTAGTAAGCCCGGTTACAAAAGAGGTATTTGGATTATGCCCCAAATTAACATTGCCGCCCCAACCTGAAAAATAAATACGGTAACAATCATCAACCATAAATGCAGACGGAGATAATTTGGGAAACAAACTGCCACTACCAAATACTGTTTGATTTAAAGTATTATTTAATTGGGCATCATAAATGGTTATAAACTGCTTTCCTCCTGTCTCGTAATAACAAATTCCAATTTGCAAGAAAGTTCCCATGGTTTGACCGGTTACATAAACATTTTTATCCTTGTCTGTGTAAACAAAATATGCTTGGTCGTATGCCGATGTACCGATATATATAGTTTTTTGATGTGCAATGCTATTCCCATTTTGAACATACATGGCCAAAAATCCATCCACCCCACCGCGGTAAATAGATCCATTGGTTGCAGGCAAATTGTTACTTAAAGTACCACCGGTTACATAAAACAAGTTACCCTCAATACGAATTCCATAAGCGGCATCAGGAGCATTCCCCCCAATATAGGTGCTGAATAAAATACTGTTTAATTGTGGTGTTAATTTAACCACCCATCCATCTTGTTGCTCACCCCCGTAGGTACCCTGAGTGGCATTAACCAAAGGTAATCCTTGATTTTGATTGCTGGAGGTAACTGTTGCTATATATACATTTCCTGTAGCATCCAGTCTGATGTCTCCCCTATATTCGTCACCAAAATTATACTTAAGTTGATTAACCCTATCTGCGGTTTCGTGGTTATTAAAACCATCATCCTGACTTCCGCCAAGGTATGTTGAATACAATAGATTATTTCCGTTGGCACTCAAACAACTAATAAATAAATCATAATTGCCATTATGTGTACTATCAAATCCGAGCCTGAATGGAAAATTAGTTGATTTGGTTGTACCCAAAACATATAAATTTCCCTGCGCATCACAACTCATACTATGTGGTTGCTCATTGCCCGATCCACCAAGATATGTGGCATACAGCAACTGAGTTCCGTTGGCTGAAAATTTTAGAATACCTGCATCACGAGATGGACCATCATCAAAAACTCCGCCACCAAAATTTAGCTGATAAGCACCGGGCGTAACCGGAAAGTTTATACTGTAAACCGTTCCACCACCATAAGCATTACCCAGATGATCATGGGTTGCAGTAAAACCAAAATTATCCGCTACCGATCCACTGAAAGTACTAAAAATAATTGAAGGGTCTATGATTAGACTATCGTGATGTGACAGACCTTTACCCAAATTTATAGAATAACTTAGGGTATCATTGTGCAACAAATAAGCACTTTCAACAGGTTCGTTTTTTGCGCCATTACTGATAAAACTAATGGGTTTAAACTCTTTTATTTGTCCTAAAGAGTGTTGCACATCTAAATCACCGTTAACCAAACTTAATTGATTAGCACCGCGGTAGGCCAGTTTTATATTTGATGGATTTGCTCCTTGTTTAACAATAAAAGCTGTTTTAACACCACCATCCTGGCCCACTATTTCAAAATCAATTTGCGGATACACATTGTGTAACACAATTTTTTGATAAGCTCTTGCCCCTGTTGCCCATTTGTTCCTATCCTTACCTAAGTAGTAGTTATACAAAGTTACAGCAGGATGGTGAGCCTGATGTAAGAAACTTACATTGGCACCCACAAAATCAATAAAAACAGCATGGGCATTAACGGCCGCATCTACTTTTTTGTGCTGCTGTTCGTGTAAAGCTTGCTCATCAAACAAATTATAAACCAAACCCTTGTTGGTAATATACAAGTCACCACCCGGAATATCTGCTTTGTAAAGTATAAAACTTTGCCATTGCCCTTTATTTTCGATAAAGCGCACTTGCTGGCTGCTTGCATAAATGGGAGCAAACAATAAAAGCAAAAGCAAATATTTTGTAATATGTTTCAATGTAGTACAAACAAATATAAGTACTTAATTGATTTTGTGGTAGAAGTACATGTTATTGTAGACATAAAATATATGAAAATAGTTGTATTAACGGGTGCGGGCATAAGTGCCGAAAGTGGACTACAAACCTTCAGGGGTAGCGATGGATTATGGGAAGGCTACAATATATATGATGTGGCCACACCCGAGGCTTGGCATAAAAATCCAAGTATGGTTCAGGAGTTTTATAATATGCGCAGAAAAGCTATGTTAGATGCTGAACCCAATGCTGCACACTTTGCTTTAGTACAACTAGAGCAACATTTTGAAGTACAAATAATTACCCAAAATATTGATAACCTGCACGAACGTGCAGGCAGTAAAAACATATTACATTTGCATGGCGAAATTACCAAATCGCGTAGTACACGTAACCCTGACTTAATTTACGATGTTAAAGGTTGGGAAATAAAAATGGGTGATGTGTGTGAGTTGGGTGCTCAACTAAGGCCGCATATTGTTTGGTTTGGTGAAGCTGTACCCATGATAGAACCTGCGGCATTGCTGGTACAAGCGGCAGATTTATTGGCCGTAATAGGCACATCACTACAAGTATACCCTGCAGCAGGTTTGGTTGATTTGGTTAAACCCAATACTCCTATTGTAGTAATTGACCCGGCTACACCGGAAGTAAAACACCCTAAACGCAACGTTACCTACATAATGAAAAATGCCACGGTTGGCGTTAAGCAATGGGTTGATGAGTTACTGAACAAAACCACATGATTTTAAGCAATTCCTTGTAAATAGCTGAACAACCCTTTAATTTGCCATTGTTTTAATAACATCACATTATGATTAGAGCGCCTTTTAATTTACAGAAGTGGATTGATGAAAACCGTCATTTACTTAAACCACCTGTAGCCAATAAAAATTTATATCCGGAAGGAACAGATTACATTGTAATGATTGTAGGCGGACCAAATGCCCGAAAAGATTACCATTACAACGAAACCGAAGAACTTTTTTACCAATTGGAAGGTAACATTACCGTGCGAATACAAGAAGATGGCGTTTCGCACGATATACAATTAGGCCCGGGCGATATGTTTTTATGTCCACCAAAAGTACCACACTCACCCGTGCGTACTGAAGGCTCTATTGGTTTGGTGATTGAGCGCATCAGAGCAGGTAAAGGTTTTACTGATGGTTTGCTTTGGTTCTGCGAAAAATGTAACCACGAGTTACATGCCGATTATTTTGAATTGCACGATATTGAAAAAGACTTTTTACCAAGGTTTAAAAACTATTACAGTAATGAAGATTTACGCACTTGTAAAAAGTGTGGCCATGTTATGGAAAGCGACCCAAGATTTACTTAGATAAACCTAAACAGCCGCATCAGTTAACTGATGCGGCTGTTTTTTTATGCATTTTTTTTGATGCAATACGCGGTGTACAATGCAAGTTAGATTTCGCACTTACAGGGCTTGCTCACCTTAAACACTATGTTTTAACAAGCACTGAAGGTGCGCAATCTTATCGCGAGTGGCAACGCCACTCGCAATAATTCCAACTAATTTTAAGCCCAAGTTATTACTTAACAACAATAGATTTATCAAATCACATTTACTGCGGCTTACCAAACTCCAATACTTGTGTGGCCACAATTTGAGCTGTTCGTTTGTGTTGTAAAAAACCTATGGCCGCATATTGTTTAAAATCTATATCAGCACTTGACAACACCATAGATAATGCGCCTTCTTGAGTTACTTTTTCGCTCATTACCATTTTACGTACCACGTTGTGGTGGCTTAACTTTATGCCTTTGTTTTCTCCGGCTGTTGGTGTACTTGTAACCTCTTTTTGTACCAATACAAAAAAGATATCCAAGCTATCGTATTTGCCTTTTACTTCATAATTAAACAGCATGGTTTTGGTATCTGGAGTCCACGATGCCGACACTAACAAATAATGCTCGGCCGGTTTACGGGTAAAGTTTTCAATCAACTTACCCACATCATTTTTTGCACCAGCCGGTAAAGCTCCTTTACCATTTACAAAAACCATGGGTGTAAACATAGCGCGTTGGTTGTTGGCCTGTGCCATCATTTCTTGCCTAAACGTGTACAATGAATCAGAAAATGGATCAACCCAACCCGATTGATTCCACAAATCAACGTGGTAATCTAAAGTATACACCTGCATTTTGGAAGAATCGGCAATTGCGCGTATTTGTGTGGCAAATGCATCGGCTTGCGGACAACTGCTACAACCTTCCGAAGTATAAAACTCAACCAAAACAGTGGGTACATATTTATCCGTTTGTTGCGCTTTAACACCAAAAACTACTACATAAAAAATAACCAACAACAGTGCTTTTTTGTACATGATTTATTGTTTTAAATGGTGCGTGAATTTAGTAAAAAGCCTTAAATACTGCAACATTGGGATTAAATAAATGGTTTCCATAACAATGCTTTTTACCTTTTAAAACCCATTGTTATTGTTTAAATTAAATCAGCATTCTAATTATTAACCAATACACAAAGAAGAAGTTTTTATTAAAGAAACATACAAGTTTCATTCTTTTTAGTATTTTGCATTTGATGCGAATTTTGCTAGTTTACCCCGAAATGCCCGATACCTTTTATGCCCTAAAACATTTTATACATGTAGCAGGTAAAAAGGCCGCATTCCCTCCTTTGGGATTGCTTACCGTGGCTTCACTTTTACCCAAACACTGGGAGAAAAAACTGGTTGATTTAAATGTTCAACCGCTAACTGATAAAGACCTAACTTGGGCCGACTATGTTTTTTTATCGGCTATGAACGTGCAAGAGGAATCGGTTAGAGAGATATTGGATCATTGCAAAAAAAACGGAACCAAAGTAGTTGCCGGTGGTCCGCTTTTTACCCACGAATACGAACGCTTTGATGGTGTACATCACTTTATTTTAAACGAAGCAGAAATAACTTTACCTCCATTTTTAGAGGATTTGGCTGCCGGGCAACCTAAGGCCATTTATCAATCAAAAGATTTTGCTACCGTTACGCAATCGCCCTTACCTATGTTTGAGTTAATAGACATGAAACATTATTTATATGCCATTGTTCAATACTCAAGAGGTTGCCCATACTTGTGCGATTTTTGTGATGTAACAGCATTATTTGGCCGTAAACCACGTACCAAAACACCCCAACAAATTATTACCGAATTAGAAGCCATAGACCAAAGTGGAAATGCACAATTGGTGTTGTTTGCCGATGATAATTTAATTGGCAACAAGCGTGTGCTAAAATCGGAATTGTTACCGGCCATTATTGAATGGCGCAAACAAAAAAATCCGGGATTTTATTTTGCTACTCAGCTTACGGTAAACTTAATTGATGATGAAGAGTTGATGCAGTTGCTTGCCGATGCAGGATTTAGGCATGTGTTTATTGGTATTGAAACCCCTGATGAAGAAAGTTTAAAAGGTTCGCACAAAAACCAAAACCTTAAACGTAACATGCTAGATACCATTCATAGCATACACGAAAAAGGATTTATTATTTCGGGTGGATTTATTGTTGGATTTGATACCGACACCGACAACAGCTTTGACCACATACGCAACTTTATACAAGAAAGTGGAATACCATTACCTATTGTTAATGTACTTAAAGCGCCTCCAGGAACAGAGTTGTACGAACGCATGAAACGCGAAAACCGACTTACCAAACCTTTTGCCTTTGAAGAAGGTGATACCAACATTGCCCCTGTAATGGGCGAAGAAAAAGTGCTGAACGGTTTCTTACATGTTATTGAGGGTTTGTATACTCCTGAAAGGTCGATGCAAAGGTTACAAACCTTTTTTACCCATCACCGTTTTACTAGCGCAACTGTAAAAATAAAACCAAAATTTAATATTACAGATGCATTAATGGTGCTGCGTGTAATCTATTTGTTGGGTATTAAAGATACACACCGCAAATACTTTTGGAAACTTATTTTCTGGACCATTAAATACAACAGAAAATTTGCCGACAAAGCATTGTTTTATGGCATGATGATGTACCAGATGAACACTACCTACAAACACATTAGGGCGCAGGTAGAAAAAAACTTAAACCATAACAAAGCTGCTTAGTTTCAACAAACATTATTGATACAAATCAGTATAAAAAACTACAAAACAAACATGTCGATTACAAACGAAATAGAATTGATTGGAATGCAAAAAGCCAGCGAAGCTGTTGCTTTTACCCTAAAAGAAATGAGAAAGTATGCACAACCCGGTATTACCACCAAACAGCTGGATGAATACGGAGCAGGCATACTGGCCGATTTTGGAGCAAAGTCAGCACCTTATTTAACTTACCGTTTTCCGGGATACACTTGCATAAGTGTAAACCATGAGTTTTGCCACGGTATACCATCCAATAATACTGTTTTAAAAGAAGGCGATTTGATAAACATTGATGTATCGGCAGAGCTTAATGGCTTTTGGTCAGACAACGGAGCTTCTTTTGTTTTGGGCAATGATATAAACAAACACCAACATTTGGTTGATGCATCAAAACAAATTTTACATAAAGCCATACACAACATTAAAGGTGGTGTACGCATTTCTGATATTGGTTTTTTGATAGAAAATGAAGCTAAAAAAAGAGGTTACAAAGTTATAAAAAACCTTGCCGGACATGGCATTGGCAAAAGCTTACACGAAGCTCCACACGATGTTACCAATTATGCCGATCGTTTTAACAAAGAACGCTTTAAAAAAAACTCGGTGGTGGCCATTGAAACATTTATTGCTACCAAATCAACCTATGCCGATACGTTAAATGATGGTTGGACCATGGTGGGCAACAAAGGCGGCTTTATGGCTCAACACGAACATACCATTGTTGTTACCGACTCCACCCCTATTATTTTAACGGCAGCCAACCAAATTTGGGAGTAAAACACAAACACAATTTTATTACTTACTAATTGATGTTTTACGCTTACATCAATTTGGTAAACAAGTATTATTGGTACCAAAGGTTTGCATTTATTGTGGGTTTTAAATACTTTCGATTTTTTATAAACCTACACGAAGTGAAAAAAGAAATACTAGCCTTAACTTTTGGCTTTTTTGCCGCCACTACTGCATTTGCCCAAGAAAAATTTAATACCGAACCCAATAACGAACGTAAAGGTTTTGCATCCGTTAATATTGGTGTGTGTGCTCCTACAGGAAATTTTGGGAGTAAAGATTTTAACAACTCAGAGGCCACATACGCAAATGTTGGTGCTATGTTTGATTTAACATTTGGTTACAAAATATTACCTAACTTAGGCATTACGGCTATGTGGCGCAATCAGGCCAACAGCATTGATACGGACAAATACAAAGAAGACTTTGAAAATTATTTAGAAAATAACACCAACGCCTTTTATCCAAGAGCCGAAATTAAAGCGGGGTCGTTTAAGTTAAGCGGATTTATGGCCGGTTTTTACACCACTTTTCCGGTTTCTAAAAAATTAAGTTTTGATACACGTATATTATTGGGCTATTCGCTTGCTACCACTCCATCTTTTTCAACCCTAGTATACGAGTATGGAACGAAATCGTTAACCATAAATAGAGATCAAGCTGAAACTGGTGCTTTCTCGTACATAGTAGGTGCTGGTATAAAAAAAGCCGTTTCAGAAAAAACATACTTAATGGTTAACATCGATTTTTATTCAACCAAAGCCGAATGGAAAAATGTGAGAGAAACTGTGTATAGCTACCGAACAGGATTTTACCATTCTGCCAACTACAATCTTTCTCAAAAGTTAAACACCCTGAATGTAAGTATAGGTCTAGGTAAACGGTTTTAGTAAGTTATAAATTGTATCCAACAAATTACTTTTCATGAACTTAAACCTATTGAAACCCAGAAAAGCGCCTAATAAAACAACAACGAAATTTTTATTAGTGCCAACAACAGATTGTTTACAGATTTTGATGGCCATAAGAACCAATAATTTAAACACCTATTATGAAAAACCCCTGGCTAACTTCACAACTAGAACTGTATATACCCGTTTAAACCTTCGCCATATTTTGCAATACACACAATAAGGCGAAACAAAACAGATTTTGAGTTTCGCAGATAAATTCATCAGACGACAATGTTATTTAACAGAGCCATTTAAAAGGTAAGTTTTCAGTTACAACGACAATCAACAGAAAAATATACTCTATATTAACGATTTGGGGAAACTTTTTCATAGATTCGCTGTGTTTCAAAACTAATAGTATAATGACTGAGATTTTCAAAAATACTGCTGTAATTGACCTATTCTGTGGAATAGGAGGATTGTCGCACGGTTTTGTGAAAGAGAACTTTAGAGTAGTCGCTGGTATAGATATTGACGAAACTTGTAAATACTCTTTTGAGACTAATAACCAATCAACATTTGTCTCAAAAAGCATATCTGACGTATCTAAGGATGAAATAACTCAACTATTCGGAGATTCGAAATATAAAATATTAGTTGGCTGTGCTCCTTGCCAACCTTTTTCCTCTTATACATTTAAAGATGGTAAGAAAAACGACAACGAAAAATGGAAATTGCTTTATGAATTTGCAAGAATAATTAAAGAGACACAACCTGATGTCATTTCAATGGAAAATGTTTCCCAACTATTAAACTTTAAAAAAGCACCTGTTTTCGAAGACTTTTTAAATTCATTGAAAGAACAAAAATATTTTGTTCACTACGAAATTGTAAACTGCCCGGATTATGGAATACCTCAAAACAGAAAACGTCTTGTTCTTTTAGCTTCTAAATTGGGAGAAATTAAATTAATTCCTAAAACACACAACAAAAAAAATTACGTTACTGTTAGAGATGCTATAGGTAACCTTCCAAAAATAAACGATGGGGAATTTTACAAAAAAGACAAGCTGCATTATGCAAGAAAATTGAGTCCACTTAATAAAAAAAGAATTCAAAAAACACCTTATGGAGGAAGTTGGAAAGATTGGTCGGAAGATTTGAAATTAGAGTGTCATAAAAAAGATTCCGGGAAATCCTATCCGAGTGTTTACGGAAGAATGAAATGGGAAGAACCATCACCTACAATGACAACACATTGTATTGGTTATGGAAATGGTCGTTTCGGACATCCTGAACAAAACAGAGCAATTTCGTTAAGAGAGGCTTCGTTGCTACAAACATTTCCTATTGATTATAAATTTTTTGATGATAATGAAACATCATTCTCTTCAGTAATAATTGCTCGACAAATAGGAAATGCAGTTCCAGTTAAACTTGGAGAAGTAGTAGCAAAAAGTATAAAAGAACATTTAAAGAAATTTCAATGAAAACAGCAGAAGAAATAGAGAAAGCTGAAGAACAAATAAAAGAAACGCAGCAAGACTATAATTATCGCATCGCTGATTTTTCAATAGGCGAACTACTTAAAAAATTCGTCTTAAAGGGAGAAAAACCGAATTTTGAAGATGAAGCTATTTCAGGGCTTTATGTTCCAATTTATCAGAGAGACTTTGTCTGGGCAGAATCAATGCAATCTAAATTCATCGAATCGCTTCTTATGGGAGTTCCAATTCAATATCTATTTGCATTTGAATTAGACGAAGATGGTAATCTGGAGTTACTAGACGGTGTGCAAAGATTATCATCTATAGAATCCTTTGTTGATAATAGACTAACCCTTTCAGGACTAGAAGAATTAGATGCCTTGAATGGTTTTACTTTTAACGATTTAAATACATCAAGAAAAAGAAAATTCCTTAACACACAACTAAAATTATACATTATTAATGAAAATGCCGATGAAGGAATTCGTGCGGATATTTTTAGGAGAGTAAATGAAGGAGGGGAAAGACTAAAACCAGCAGAAATCAGAAAAGGGAAGTTTATAGACAATAAATTCTATGATTTTATATTAGAAATGACTGATTGTCAAGAATTTAAAAATTTATTTAGCTCTAAAAAAGACTCAGACAAACTTAGAGGAGAAAAGGAAGAACTAGTTACAAGATTTTTTGCACTATCAAATAACTATCAAAATTTTATTCATTCAGTTAAAGGATTTTTAGATGACTACATAATTGAGGCTAATAAAACTTTCGATGAAGAAATTAAATTGAAAATGACAAACGAATTTTTAGCTACTTTAAAATTCGTGGAAAGCAATTTTCCTTATGGCTTTAGAAAATCACCAAACTCAAAGTCAATTCCTAGGGTGCGATTTGAGGCTATTGCTGTAGGGTGCAATTTAGCATTGAGGGAAAAACCAGAGCTTTCAATTCAAAATGTTGACTGGATTGCCTCATTTGAGTTCAAACAAAAAACCACCTCTGATGCAGCTAACAACAAATCAAAAGTTGTAGGTAGAATTGAATTTGTTAAAGATTGTCTGCTAGGAAATCTAAATACAACAGAACTTACCTATGGCAATTAGAGAGGAATTTGATAAGAGAGTTGCGGAGATAAACTCATTTTACGAGATACTAAGTATAGTTGAGTTAGAAAATCCAATTATTTCAGCCAAAAAGGTTGAGGAGGAGGGAATTATTGATACTCATTTGCACGTTAACTCAGTGAAAATTGATACTCTACGTTCAACTACTTATCTACTTTTATATAATTTAATCGAATCCACTGTTTACAATTCCATTGTATCCGTTTTTGATGAAATTAGTGATAAAGGATTGAAATATTTTGACATTGTTGAGGATGTTCAAGAGTATTGGTTAAACAATCTTTATAAGCATGATGACAAAAAGAAAAAGGAAACCATAATAAAAACAATAATGACTGTTGCTATTCAAATTTTCAACAATACAATCACTTTGGCTTCAAATGAAATTAATTACGGTGGCTCATTAAATGCACCTACTATTTTTAAAACAGCAAAATCATTGAAAATAGACATTGGGAATGTTCACAGAATGTATGATGAACACACACATGGTTTAATATTAGATGATATTAAGCGAAAGCGAAATTGGTTAGCTCACGGTGAAAAAACCTTCACAGATGTTGGAAGCACAATTTCTTATTCACAGCTCATTGAAGCAAAAAACTATGTATTTGCATTTTTAAACGAATTTATTGCAGCTGTAGAAAGTTATATTCAAAATCAACACTACAAAAAAGTTGCGGTCTAAATAAAAGAAGTACAGTCTCCAAGTAATAATCCTAAACGAAGTGCACCCAATTCGTTTTTAGTCATGAAGCTGCATCTGAATTGAGTATGATTGTTAGATTATTGTTAGAAAGCGTGACGCTATTTTTTGCGGTATATGTATTTTGGATGCTGCTTTTCGTTGGTGCAGATATAACCTATTCCGCTTAAAGGAAGAACTCTATTTGGCCACTTCTTCATTATAAAATCTATATCACAAAAAATCCCGAGCACTCACTCGGGATTTTTTATATTCAATAATTAAAATAGTTTCGGTTGGTCATCATCTTTTGGCGGAACCTTTGGTTTAAACTTAGGTTTCGGTTGGTTTAATAAACTGTCTTCATCACTCAACAAGCGTTTAATTTTATCTTGTTCTTCTTGCAATAAGTCTTCGTTTACCAACAAAGTTTGTTGGGTGGTTTCGTTGCCTTTAATTACGGGCTTGTCCTCTCCTGCTGTTTCTTCTTCCTCTTCTTCGTTTTGCACCAAAAACGCACTGATAAAGTCTTTACCCACAATTTTATTACCTATGGCTTTCCAGCCTTTTACTTCAATAAACTCGGTTAAGTTATAGGTCTCTTCAATGTTGCTGTCTTTGCCTTTGCCACCTTTACGTTCCATTACAATAATTGGCTCAACAAAATCAGTAGCCATTACAATGCGGTTGTCTTTACCTTCAGGTATGCACATAAACGGCTTGTTAATGGTTAACGTTTCTACCAAGAAACGTTTAACAAAGTAGGCTTTGTCTTTTTCGTTGTAGTACAACAACGTAACGGGGCGTTTTGGTTTAAACTTGGCAATGTGCAACACTTGATCGGCATTGTAGTGGTTGGTTAACTCAAAGTTGGTAAGCTCGTAGTTACCGTCTTTGGTAATTACTAAAATTACATCGTTGGTATCAAACTCACCCAACAATTTACCGCGACTATCTATATTTAAACGACCTAACACATCATCATACCAAATTTTTCTTCCGCCTAAGGTACTTGCACCCTTGGCTTTTAGTTTGATAGATTTAATAAGGTACTTACTTACAATATTACCCAACACCGTACGTCCTTTAATGGCCAAATCGGCAAAGTTAAAATCGAATAACAACTTGCGAGCGTGGCTCATTGGACTTAATGCAATTTCTACCAACTCGGCCTCACTATTCGGGTTAGCCGTAAAGTATAACACTTTACTGTTAGGCGCTCCGGTGGTTAAATCGTATTCTTTATCGCGGGTTATACCCAAAACGTTAAAGCGTTTTCCATAAGCCGTTTTGGTTTTGCCATCCATGTAAATCATGTTATACACCCTGCGTTCATCGTTTTTACGGAACACATCAACATGTATAATATCCTTACCCATAAAGGCTTTATCCTGCACTTTGCTCACCATCATTTTGCCATCTTTACGGAACACAATAATGTCGTCAATATCCGAGCAATCGCATACATACTCGTCTTTTTTCAAGCCATAACCCACAAAACCTTCGGCACGGTTTACGTATAATTTTTGGTTGGCAATGGCTACCTGGTTGGCTTGAATGGTATCAAACAATTTAATCTCCGTTTTACGCTCACGACCTTTACCATACTTCTTCAACAAGTTTTCGTAATATTTAACTTGATAAGCCTTGAGGTTTTCAAGATCATGATTTACTTGCTCCAGTTCAGCTTGTAAACGCGCCATTAATTCGTCCGCTTTAATGCTATCAAAACGGGTAATACGAATCATCGGAATTTTAGTTAAGCGCTCATAATCCTCGTTGGTAATTTCGCGAATAAATTGTTTTTTGTATTTCTTGAAACGCTCATCCAAGTAACCGAAAAGGGAATCCTTATCGCTGTACTTTTTAAAGTCGATGTACATTTCATCTTTAATAAACAACTTCTCTAACGAGGCAAACAAGTATTGCTCTTGCAATTCGCTTTTTCTGATTTCCAACTCGCGTTTTAACAATTCGCGGGTAAGCTCAACCGAAATGCGCAACAACTGGTTTACATCTACAAATACCGGTTTGTCTTGATACACCACACACGCATTTGGCGATATACTGATTTCGCAATCGGTAAACGCGTACAAGGCATCAATAGTAATATCAGGCGAAACACCCGGAGCCAATTGAATTTCTATTTCAACATCCTTAGCCGTGTTATCAATTACCTTTTTAATTTTGATTTTACCGGCATCGTTTGCTTTTAATATGCTATCAATTAAACCACCGGTAGTAGTTGAGTATGGAATTTCTTTGATTAATAAAGTCTTCTTATCTACCTCTTCTATCTTGGCACGTACACGAACCTTGCCACCTTTTGCTCCACCATTGTAATTGGTCACATCAACCGTACCTCCCGTTATAAAATCAGGATACAGTTCAAATGTTTTTCCTTTAGTACAATCAATTGCGGCCTTTAACAACTCGCAAAAGTTGTGTGGTAGAATTTTGGTAGCCAAACCTACCGCAATACCTTCCACCCCTTGTGCCAAAAGCAAAGGGAATTTCATTGGTAAAGCTATCGGTTCCTTTTTACGCCCATCGTACGATAGTTGCCAATTGGTAGTTTGTGGGTTGAAAGCCACATCGAGTGCAAACTTACTTAAGCGTACCTCAATGTAACGCGAAGCTGCTGCCGAGTCGCCCGTGCGCACATCACCCCAGTTACCTTGCATTTCAAATAACAACTCCTTTTGACCTAAACCAACCAAGGCATCGCCAATAGCTGCATCACCGTGTGGATGAAACTGCATGGTTTGTCCAATTACATTGGCCACCTTATTAAAACGGCCATCTTCTATCTCGTACATGGCATGTAAAATCCTGCGTTGCACGGGCTTCAAACCATCTTCCATGGCAGGCACAGCACGCTCTAAAATTACATACGATGCGTAATCTAAAAACCAATTTTCGTAAAGGCCGGTTACCGGAATAACCTGACCAAAACTGTGGTCTTGTTCTAAATGCTCTTGATCGTTATTTTCTAATATCTCGTCACTCATCTTTTCGTATTCTAGTTACTGGTTTATTGGTTGATTCACTTCTACGCTGAAGCTTCGAAGTGTGAAAGGTTGATATGTTGAATGGTTATGGTTTAATGTTCTAAACTCCAGCATCCAACCTCTCTCACCATCCATAGCTTTAGCGAAGGATGGCTTACGCCACTTCTTTCTCCATTATTACGTCTTTCTCAACACGTAAATTATCGATAATGAAGTTTTGTCTGTCCATGGTGTTTTTACCCATGTAATATTCCAACAAGCTTTTTATGGTTACGTCCTGTTTTAAAATTACCGGTTGGAGTTTAATATCATCACCAATAAACAACCCAAACTCTTGCGGTGAAATTTCACCCAAACCTTTAAATCGGGTAATTTCAGGTTTGCCACCTAATTTTTGAATAGCCTTTTGTTTCTCATCCTCGCTGTAACAATAGTGTGTATGTTGCTTGTTACGCACACGGAACAAAGGTGTTTCTAAAATGTATAAATGTCCGTTTTTAACCAAATCAGGGAAAAATTGTAAGAAGAATGTTAGCATCAATAACCTAATGTGCATCCCATCCACATCGGCATCTGTGGCAATTACAATACGGTTGTAACGCAATCCTTCTAAACCTTCTTCAATATTTAAAGCGTGCTGCAATAAATTAAACTCTTCGTTTTCGTAAACCACTTTTTTAGTCAACCCAAAACAGTTTAATGGCTTACCACGCAAACTAAATACGGCTTGTGTTTCTACATCACGGCTCTTGGTTATACTTCCACTGGCACTGTCACCCTCGGTAATAAACAAGGTGGTATCGTAACGTTTCTCTTGTTTCTCATCATCGTAATGAAAACGGCAATCGCGTAATTTTTTGTTGTGTAATGATGCTTTTTTAGCGCGCTCGTTAGCCAACTTTTTAATACCGGCCATGTCCTTACGTTCGCGTTCACTTTGCATGATACGTTTTAACAAAGCATCAGCCGTAGTTGGATTTTTGTGTAAGAAATCATCTAAAGATTTCTTCAAAAAATCTGTTACAAAGTTTTTCATGGTTGGACCATCGTGAGCCACGTTTGCCGAACCTAATTTGGTTTTGGTTTGACTCTCGAACACCGGTTCCTGAACCCTCACGCTTATTGCGGCAACAATGCTTGCGCGTATATCGGCCAAATCAAATTCTTTCTTAAAAAACTCGCGCACTACTTTAGCAAATGCCTCGCGGAAAGCCAATAAATGCGTACCACCTTGGGTAGTATGTTGTCCGTTTACAAAACTGTAATACTCTTCACCATATTGGTTTTCGTGGGTAATGGCCACCTCAATATCTTCACCTTTTAAATGAATAATTGGGTAGCGAATATTTTCTTCGTTGGTTTTACGCTTTAATAAATCCAACAAACCATCCTTGCTGTAAAACTTTTTATCGTTGTAAATAATGGTTAAACCGCTATTTAAAAACGCGTAGTTCCAAAGCATATTTTCTATATACTCCGGAATAAAATGGTAGTTTTTAAAAATGGTATCATCGGGTGTAAAATAAACTGCCGTTCCATTTGGCTCAAGCGTTTCGGTTTGTTTGTGCTCTTTTATCAACTCGCCTTTACTAAACTCAGCAACTTTGGTTTGCCCATCGCGAAAAGCCTGCACTTTAAACTGGTTTGATAAAGCATTAACCGCTTTGGTACCCACCCCATTTAAACCTACCGATTTTTGGAAAGCTTTGCTATCGTATTTACCACCCGTATTAATTTTGCTTACTACATCAACCAATTTACCTAACGGAATACCACGACCATAATCGCGCACAAATACTTTTCCATCCTCCGTTACCTTAATATCTACGGTTTTGCCGTGCCCCATGGTGTGCTCGTCAATACAGTTATCAAGCACCTCTTTTAATAATATGTAAATACCATCATCAGGCGAAGAACCATCACCTAATTTACCAATATACATACCCGGACGAAGGCGAATGTGTTCGCGCCAATCGAGCGAGCGTATACTACTCTCGTCATAAACTACTTTTTCTTTTTCTGCCATAACGTTGCGCACTAAATCAAGGGTGTGAAATTAAAGCAAACCCTCTGCCCAATAATCCACAGATTAATAAAAGTTGTGGGCAATTTGTATAAAACTGGAAATCAACGTGCTTAATAAACCTTTTTTAGATTTAAGCATGTACTTCTTAATATTTTCTTGAAGTGTAATTGGTAAAAAGAAAGAAACCTAAAACAAGCCTTATTTATTTTTTTGATTTTCAGCAAACTAACAGCGCATGACAAACTTATGACTAAAAAATTAAACTAAGTGGCATGGTATTTACGTAGGTGTATATGTGATTTTAATTGTCACACCTAAAACAAACTATATTTTCAACCCTTTTAATTGAAACAGATATGAAAACCAAAGCATTAATATTAAACACCATGGCGCTAAGAGCAGGCGCAATTTTAGCATTGTTAATGAGTGCCGCTGTGGGTATGTTGTAAACTTAAGTGGTATTGGGTTATTACAACACAAAGGCTTTACCTATTTAAGGTAAGGCCTTTTTATTTGGGTTGAATGTATATTGCGCCACCATGATTAACCTGCAAAAAATACTAATCAATAAAACACTTAAACCCAAACAAAAGACGGAAACGTTAAGTCAGTTACTTTTAGACAAACAACTTAGTATTGGTGAGTTGATTGAATTTGCGCAACAGGCAAAAGATCCCATAAAAGCTACATGTATAGAGGCCATCGAATTTGTTACACAAAAACAACCTGAGTTGGTAGATAAAACTGCATTTACGTTTGTAGTCAATACGCTAACGGACAAAGCACCACGCATAAAATGGGAAAGTGCAAAGGTAATAGGCAACACTGCACATTTACACAACGAGCGCATAGATGAGGCTATTAAACACCTGCTGCTAAACACCAAACACGAAGGCACGGTAGTAAGATGGAGCACAGCATTTGCACTTACCCAAATATTGAAACTAAAAACCCCGCACAACACTTACCTTCTACAAGAACTAACCCAAATATGCACTCTGGAAGAAAAAGAGAGCATCAAAAAAATATACTTAAAAAGTTTTAATGAATTGGATAAAGGTTAAGTCCGTTCATCAAAAAAATGATACTAAATACGGTAATTAACGTATACTTTAACCAGCAGTAATGCAGCAATTTTGTACGGTAAAAAAATAATATCCGTATGAAAAAAACTGTATTTACATTATTAAACTTATTTGCAGTATTGGTTGTGCAAGCACAGTGGCAAAAAGTAACAACGCCTTCTACTGCACAACAAATATTAACTGAAGGTAATACCATATACCTTGGTGGTTATGGTTCCGTATCCAAATCAACAGACAACGGTGCTACTTGGACTAAAATTGATAGTGGTATTGTATCCAAACAATCAAACTGTACCGGTATTATTAAAGTGGGGAACAGATTGGTAGCTTCTTATGGGGGTAATGGCAACCACTATGTTTATTACTCTGATAACAATGGCGAAACATGGAATTTAGATACCGCCAATTGGGCACCTCCTATTATTGGTAATGTTCGTCCTTTTTCGCGTATTACTTTAAATTACAAAAACACCCATACCGTTTGTGTGTTAGAATCGAACTATATTTTATTTAAATCAAACACCGATAATCAATGGAACAGTTTAAATCCACCTGCATCACATCGCACACCAAATGCCATACACATTAGCGGAGATACTATATTTCTGTTTCAATTACGTACCATCGATTACACTTGCGATATCGTTTATACCGTTAACCTAGGCAATAACTGGGAAACATTAACCCAACGCAGCAATATTAACGTGCGTGGTGTACCCTATAAAAACAAACAAAACAATTACATTTATGTGGGCTTGGCTACACGTTCCGGTGAATTTGACGAAGCCATTTGGACCAGTAATAACAATGGTTTAACATGGGATACTTTAGCAAACAGAAATTTTGGCACGTTAGATTTTTTAACCGGATTATGGGCTGATGGAAATGTACTTATTGCAACTTTTAATGCCACCAACCGCGATACCATAAACAAAGTAATGATGAGTGAAGATGGCGGCATAACCTGGACCAACATTACCGAGAACTTGATGGGATTTGTTCAATTTAAATTTCAACCTATACAAAACCCAACGGTGGTAGGCAATAAATTATGGATTACCCAAGGCGGTAATTTGTATTGGCGCGGCATTAACAACAGTACCGGTTTAAACAAAACAGCGCTAAACCCAGCGTTTGAAATTTACCCAAACCCTACGCAGAATAGTTTAATAGTTAAAGGTGCATTTAAAACAATAAGTCTGTTTAATATACAAGGACAACAAGTGGTCCAAGCGCAAAATAATCCAGAAGTTGATTTAAGTAATTTATCAACCGGAGTTTATTATTTAAAAATAACCGACTATAACCAAACAGTGGTTACCCATAAAGTTGTTAAGCAATAAATAAAGCCAATTAATTGAACGCCCTACTTTTGATAGTAGGGCGTTTTTTTTATGCATAATTAACAATGTACTTGCAATTGCTCGATATAGCTTCCAAATAAAAACACAAAAACCTAATAACAAATAACTTAAGCTTTATTTCCATAAATATTTAACTTTTTATTGAACCTAAAATTATTTCGCGGGTATAATCAGCAAACTTTAAAATAAATAATATGAAACAACTGGTAGTAATGATTTTTTGCAGTGTATTTTTTATTCAGGCTGCATTGGCCCAAAAACCCGAACGTGTTCATGGATGGGCTGTGGTTCAAAACCCTCTGAAATGGTACGAACAACAAGTACAATTATGGAACAAAGAACTGGAGAAAAATCCAACCAATGCAATGGGCTGGTACAATTGTTATTATGCCATGCGCATTTTAAACAGATTTAATCCTGATGATAAGCGAACATCCGAGGAGAAAGCTGCACAAATGGATTCTTTTTTTAAAGAAATGGAAAAAAGTATCCCCGGAACTTACGAATACAATTTGGCCAGGTGGTCGGATGCGGGCTTTGATTTAAAACAAAAAAGTTATTACAACAATGTAGTAAAACTTGGTAAAGACAGAAACGAACATGCTGATTACGTAATAAACTTTGGTGAAATTGATCGTGACATGAAAGCGCGTGACGAAGGTTGTAAACTAAAAATTGCCAATGGCAGTGTATCTAATGGCTTTTTAAATTACAACTACAATGTATTGATTGGATTAAAAAACAATGCCATACTTTTTACTTGTGGTGATAATGACACCTACCCTGCTTGGATATTGCAATCGCAAGGCATTAGAAGAGATGTAACTGTGGTTAATTTATCACTTATTTTAATAGATGAATATCGCCAGAGGTTATTTAAAGAATTGGGCATACCCATGTTGGATAGTATTGATTTTAGCAAACCCGAAAAAATGAATACCACCGTGGTCAACCACTTTATAAAAAACAGCAAACGTCCTATTTATTTCGGAGTTACAGTTAACATTAGTGAGTTTAAACATTTGGAGGACAACCTGTATTTAACCGGTATGGCTTATGAGTACAACACCAATACCATTGATGATATTGCTGCATTAAGAAAAAACTTTGAACAGTTATATGCCCTCGATTATATTGATAAATCGTTTGCTCCGGATGTATCAGAGAACCTGGTTAAAGTTGTAAATCAAAACTATTTAATACCAATGATTAAATTGTATGACCATTACAAAGCAGTTGGTGATTTGCAACACACACTTTGGATTAAACAAAAAGCTTTGGTTATTGCAAAAAACTCACCACAAGAAAAAGAAGTAATGGCTCATTTTCAATAAGTAGATGTTGTTTAACCTTTTTTCGAACATAACTGTAAAAAGCACTGACGAAGAGCTAATGCGTGCGGCTGCCGATGGCAACCGCACTGCATTTGAATGGTTATACGACAGGTACTACAACAGGGTTGTGCTTTTTTGCAGACAAATACTACACAACAATCAAACCTCTGCCGAGGATGTAGCCCAGGAAGTATTTATGGTGGTTATTCACCAACCTCAATTGTTTGATGCAGGTAAAAAGTTTTCAACTTGGATATATACCGTAGCCAAAAACAAATGCTTTAACATTTTGCGTAATGAACAGCATCAACAAGCGCTTTTACAACTGCATTACTCGGCTAAAACAGCCACAGAATACCACCCAAAAGCAGATGCAAACAAACTAAAGCAGATTATTACACAGCTTTTTAAAACGCTAAACGATAAAGAAAAAACACTGTTTGTATTACGTTTCGAACAAGAATTGAGTATTAAAGAAATTGCCGAACTCACCCAAATTCCTGAAGGAAGTGTAAAATCCGGGCTGCATTATTTACTAAAAAAACTAAGTACACATTTAACCGATTTCACCCATGAAAAATACTAATCAAGAATTCCCTGACGAGATTATTTCGTTGCTGCTGCACCAAAACTGGCATGATTTAAATGATTATGATAGAGAACTGGTTAAACTTTATTTTTCTCCCGAAACATACGATGTGCTTCACCAAGCCATGCAAATAAAACAAGTAGATGTGCAATCGCCTAAAGAAAAGTTAATGCACGCTTTTGACAAGCGCCATCAAACCACTTTACGCATTGGCAACAACTCCTTTAAAATAGCTGCCATAATCATGTTATTTGGTGTTGCTGCCCTTCAACTCATTATTTTAATGCAACACAAAGGTAACAAGTTGGTTACTCAAATTATTAGAGATACTGTTATGGTGCAACAATATGCCAATACCCAACCAATATACACATACGATACTGTATATTTAACCCAAGAGTATTTACCAAAACCTGTTTATAAAACTGAACGAAACAATGGTAAGGTATACACCCATAAAAAAACTGTACCCATTCAACCAATACAACCTGATGTACACATTGTATCTATTGATGCCTTAAACGAAGTACCTAACATACGTAGGAAAAACAGTATAAAATCGGACAGTGTTTACCAACGAATGTCATTTGTTACATTGTAGGTGGAAAACTACTTAAACAACATAAAAAATGCCATCAATGATGGCATTTTTTATGTTTTATTTCTTCAGTCCTATTTCTCTCAAACGCTCATCTAAATATTCACCTGCTGTTATCGGCTCATATTGCAATGGATTTTCTGCGGTTACGCAGTTTGGCAAACAATCTAATTTCATGCTGCTTTTTGGGTGCAAGAAAAAAGGAATACTGTAACGTGATGTTCCCCATTTTTCGCGTGGTGGGTTAACTACCCTATGTGTGGTTGATTTTAATTTATTGTTGGTTAAACGTTGTAACATATCGCCCACATTTACCACCAATTGATCCGGCAGAGCAGTAATAGCCACCCATTGATTTTGTTTGTTTAATACTTCTAAGCCTTCGGCCGAAGCACCCATTAACAAAGTAATCAAATTAATATCTTCGTGCTCGGCAGCGCGCACCGCACTTTTAGGTTCGCTGGTAATTGGCGGGTAATGAATAGCCCTTAAAATACTGTTACCGTTGTGTATTTTTTCATCAAAATAAAACTCATCTAAACCTAAATATAAAGCAATGGCACGTAACATGTGCTTGCCGGTTTCTTCTAAACGTTTGTAGGCTTCTTTACCCAACACGTTAAATTGCGGTAACTCATTTATACTTACATTATCAGGGTATTCGGCTTTAATAGGGTCACCATCATCAACCCACTGACCAAACTGCCAAAACTCTTTTAAGTCGCCCTCTGTTCTGCCCTTTGCATGCTCTTTACCAAAACTGGTGTAACCACGTTGACCAGCTAATCCCGGAACTTCGTATGCTTCTTTTTTATCGTTACTTAAGGCATAAAATTGTTTTACCTGTTCGTATAAATTATCGCTTAATTCGTCACTTAAAAAATGGCCACGAACGGCAACAAAGCCGATATCTTCGTATGCCTTACCCAACTCTTGTACAAATGCGGCTTTCTGTTGCGCATCACCCTTAATAAAGTCGGTTAAATTTACCGATGGAATTCCTGCGTTACTCATATATTTAAATTATTAATTTTAGATAGCTATTGAGGCTAATTAAGCCCACAAGTTTAGTAAATTAAGGTTATAATTTTACTGCGAAAGGTTATTTACTTTTTTGTTTTTGTTTGAAAACAAATCGCTGAACTTATCAAACTCTTTGCGATAATATAAACCTACACCGTTGGTATTAATATTTCGATTATAGATAGGGTCAAGTTGTGCTCTGGAGAATGCTTTGGCCTTGATACTACCAGTGCGCGTTAAGTTGTATTGGGTTAAAAAATTTTGATACGTGTTTATGGGATCTATACTGGCTTGTATTTCCAAGCGGTTATCCAACATGCGTTTTGATGCAGATACAATAGTACGGCCACGTACACTTTCTGTTCCGGTATGGTAATCAACGTTTACATCTAAACCAGGTATAAGTTGTTGTATAAAATTGGTGGCTTGTGCAGATACAAAACCACTTAAGGTATTGTTTACACCGGCAGTTAAATTAGCCGGACCTGTTGAATTTTGTACGTTTGTAGGGGTAAATCGCCCGAATAACATTAAACTAATCACCTGTTGTGTCATCAACTCATTCTCGTTGCGCCATACACGTAAGGTATTTTGTAACTCAGAAACAGTATTGCCCGGCAACGAGCCGTTAACATCGGTAATGTTCATATCAAATTTAATATCCGGACTTAACAAACTTCCTTTTACATACAATAAACACTCCACCGGAACACGCTGTTGTTTCAACGATTCACGTTCATCGCTGGTGGCTCCGGCTACTATATCAGCAACAGTTGTTCTTACGTTATAAACCCCTACAATATTCATTTGGCCTGCTACTGGGTCGCCCGTCCAACTTATCTTACCTCCGGGTTTTAACGAGAATTTTTTAGTAAACAAATTCATAGCGGTAAACTTGTAATCACCTTCACTAACCTCAACCTCTCCATACATGTTAAACTGGCCGCTGCGAGTTAACTCCAATTTTATGTCACCTGTACCTCTACCTCTAATTTTATCGCCTTGTTGCTCATCAAGCACAATATTAATTTCGGCATCTTTAGTTACATTTAACATACAGTTTATGGCAAAGCCGCTTAATGTACCCGAGCGTTTGTAGTTTCCTTTTGCACGCGTAGAGTCACGACTTACAAAATGTATTAAACCATCCTCGCCACCACCAAAACCACTACTCAAGGGTATATTAATTACTGTTCCTTGCGTACCTTTAAACTTGGCATCAAGCAACAAATCGTTTACCGGTCCTGTTAAAGTTAAACTACCATTAGCATATGCTTTTCCATAAAACAAATCATTGTCTTTAGCGCCAGTGTTTAACAATTGAAAATCATTTAAATCAGTAAATTTTAAATTGGTTTTAAAATTTGAAAAGTTCGTATGTGTTACAACACCGGCAAGTGTTCCGCGGTGGTCGTTAATGTCTCTTATTTCGGTTGGGTTGATGGTAATTACCTGTTCATTAATATTAACCGATGTACTGAACGAATAGATGGTTTTAAGGTAATCTACCATTAAAGTTACACCCATAAAATCTACATTACAATCAAACTCAGGTTTATCAAAACTGCCCGTTAATTGTCCGGTAGCACGCACATTTCCGCTAAGTAGTTTAATGTAATCCTTAACAAATGCTTGAAAAGAAGTAATATCCGACTCGTCAAAATTAATGGTAAAATTTAATGCCTCATTTTTTCTGGATAAGTCGTAATAACCACCAATTTCGAGGTTGCGCAATTTACCTTTAACCGATCTTACAAAAGCCATTAATCGGTTCTGGTCGTTGGCATAACTGCTTAACAACCTAAAATCGCCAAGGGTATCTTTATCTAATGAAAGTTCAGTTACCGTGGCATCACCACCTATTACTAAGCCATTATTTTTGGTTGATACGGTTACGTTACCATTTAGTAAACCATCGGTTAAAATAGTTAATTGTGGTACTAAATCATTGATTAAATTTAAGCGAATATTGGCCGCATCAATCAACATATTATGGGTAGAGTTAAAACCATACTCTCCGTTTACCAAAATAGTTTCTGTGGTGTTACGGGTTAGGTAAAAATTGGTAAAATCTATCCCGGTTTTGCTGTAGCAAAGAGAACTCCCGCTTCGTATCACAAAATCACCCGAACGGAATTTAAACTTACTGAAATCAAACACCGTGTTTATCTTGCCATCACTAAAGTTTACATGGGCTTGTGTATTGGTGGTAAACAAACTATTACTATCGTTTACCAATAAAATAACCTCTGCATTGTTTTTATTTTGCGTAATTTTAATGGCAGCATCTTTTGCATACAAGGTATCGTTAACCAACAAACGATTAAATGAAGTAAGCACCTCAGCATCCTGGCCTTTTTGTTTGGTATGTTTAATGGTAATTCCCCTGATACTGGTTTTACCGTAACGTATTCCGCCTAAGTAAGCGTTAGCAAACCACTCTTGGTTATTTTCGTCAAAAGCTCCTTTAAATTGCGCATTGCGCACCTCTACATCCGGAAAATAAAGTTCGTTAAACGGATACAGTGTTTTTACGTTAAGCGTAAAATCAAAATCTTGTTTTTGCCTAATATTATCTACCGGCTTTTTAAAATATTCGGGAATGAGTTGATGAAGTGCCACATCCGCTGCATGACCTAACTCCATAAAATTAAACTCCCCTTTTATCTCAGCATCAATATTATCGGTTTTTAACTGAATAGTTCTTTTGCCGTTGTTATTTACCGAGTTTAAATACGCTTGTTTAATGCTATACAAATCTTCATCGCGGGCAATGCTTAAATCCGTGATGTTTATTTGCCCCTTATTTTTATCAATATCTTTAAACGCAAAATCAATATCAATATCGCCATTTACGGTTAAATCAGCTGTATCAAAACCAAGTGGCTGTATATTTGCATGGCGTATTTTTGAATTAAACGCATACCTGGTTATGTCTTCCGATAAATCTACATCACCACTAAAACGTAAATTTAAATTAGCATCATCTACCAACAACTCAGCCGTAACAAGCTGTTTGTTTAATTTACCGGCAAGCGTTATATTTTGGTATTGGTAACCATAAAAATCAAAATACGAAACATCAGCATTAAACTCAGTAAGCATGGTTTTAAAATCAAAACCTTTACCGGAGATGTTAGATACTGCGCTAAACTTTCCAAATAGTTTTTGTGCAAGCAGTTTGCCCAAATCAAAGTCTTGCACATCTATTTTGCCCGAGTACGTGTAGTCATCCTGATTTTCGGCAATTTTCATGTTCATGTCCGAGTCGACATCACCCAATGCCGTATTAAACTTTCCAAAAGCCACAAAATCGGAATAAAAACCGGTGTAACGGCCTGTAAATTGTACCAAACCTAACCTACCTAACTCAACAGCTAAAGGCATTTGCGCCAAATACTCAATATCGGCTTTTGATGCGGTAATTTGTTTTACATCCGCATCAATAAAGGTATTGGCTATATCAGGCAAGCCGTTTAAATAGGCCGAGCCTTTAAACAATCCGGTTTGACCAAATTGCACATCCAAGTTTTTAGCTTTTAGGTTGCTTAAATTTCCGGTAGCTTTACCTTTAACTTTAAATTTGTACTGAAAATCAGTTAATGCTTCGGCAAAATAAGCTACATCCTTTAAATCAACCACCGATGGGCTGAGGTTAATATCCAGCTTTACATCGTCATAAAAGTTACCAAATGCCTTGTAACCCTCGTACCTCATTCCAAAAAAGTTTCCTGCAGTAGTGTATGGTGTGCGCAACTGCAGACTATCAAACAACATACAACTTGACGATATGGTTGCAATGGCTTGAATGTGGTTAGCCTTAAAACCACTACGCTCCATTAAATCGAGGTGATTTATTTTAAAATGCAATGAGTCCTGTATAATGTAAAAATCTTCGGCCTTTGCGTTGATGTTGTAAAAATATTCATCGTTTGGTGCAAAAGCTTTTCCCCATGTTGAGGTATCTGTTTTATTTACAAACCTAAAACGTGCGTTTTCTAATGTTACTTTATCAAAATGTAAAGTAAAGGGCGGCCCTGTGCTTGGTATGGTATCATTTGGGTCGAGTATATTAAACAGCACATCAAGATTATAGCTGCTGTCTTCGTAAAACTTAATATGACAATACGCATCGGTAACCTTTACATTGCTTAACCTAAATTGGGTTGAATCTAATTTAAAACCAGCCAGTTTAAAGTTAAGTTTACCTACATAAAATAACGTATCGTTTTTATGATCACCGAATAAAACCTCTTCCAACTCAAAAGTTTGTAAAGGTTTGTAGTTAATGTGCCCAATACTAATTTTAGTTTTAAATTGCGCACTTAAATAATAGCCTAATTTATCGGTTAACCAATTTTGGAAAGAATTACTTTGAAATAAAGCATAAGCTGTGCCTAGCAAAAGCATAAGCACAAGCAGCAAGGTAACAGATATGTATTTTAAAGTGCGCAAAAAGGTATGTTAGCAAAAATAAGGATTACAAATTTTGAACCAAACAAATATTACCATATTAGCCATTGAGTCATCATGCGATGATACGTCAGTTGCAATTATAAATAACGGAAAAGTATTGAGCAATCTTGTAGCCGGGCAACAAATACACGAACAATACGGTGGTGTTGTGCCCGAGTTGGCTTCGCGTGCACATCAGCAAAACATAGTACCTTTAGTTGATGTAGCCCTAAAAAAAGCCGGAGTTACCACACAAGATTTAAGTGCCGTGGCCTTTACTGCAGGGCCCGGTTTAATTGGTTCGTTAATGGTGGGATGCTCGTTTGCAAAAGGTTTGGCGCTTAGTTTAAACTTACCTTTAATAACGGTACACCACATGCAGGCACATATTTTAGCTCATTTTATTGATGAGCCTAAACCTGAGTTTCCGTTTTTGTGCTTAACCGTAAGTGGCGGACATACACAATTGGTAAAACTAACCAACTATTTTGAACAAGAGATTATTGGCAAAACCATTGATGATGCTGCCGGAGAAGCTTTTGATAAAGCTGCCAAAATATTAGGATTACCTTACCCCGGTGGACCATTAATTGATAAATATGCTAAAGCTGGAAATCCATTGGCTTATGAATTTCCGATATCAAACATGCCCGATTTAGACTACAGTTTTAGTGGTTTAAAAACTTCTTTTTTATATTTTATACAAAAACAAATAGCGCAAAACCCCGATTTTATTAGCAAAAACCAGAATGATATTTGTGCCAGCATACAACACGCCATAATTAAACAATTGATGAAAAAATTGGTTGCTGCGGCCAAACAAACCAACATTAAACAAATTGCATTGGCCGGTGGTGTATCGGCTAACAGCGGTTTACGTTTGGCATTAGAAACGGAAGGCAAAAAACGAGGTTGGAAAACCTTTATCCCCGATTTTCAGTATTGTACAGATAATGCAGGCATGATTGCCATGGCTGCCCACTTTAAATACTTGGCCGGAGATTTTTCCACACAAGAAACTGCACCTTTTGCAAGGTGAGAGTTGGTTATTGGTTGATTAGTTTCAAGCCTAAAGGATTTAAACCATTAGTCATAATACTTGTTTCTTCCATTAAATTCAATAGTTTTACCTTACAAAGTGTGAATGAGTTTTTTTTAAACGATGACGCTACAGCAAATTGTTATGACATCACAACTAATAGACCAATTCATAAATAATTCTATCATCTTGACTGTTCGGTACTTTGTTCTCTGTGGACTGTTTTTCACCATTTTTTACGTGTTATTTAAGAAAAAACTTATCGGACACAAGCTTCAAGAAAAATTTCCTTTCAAAAAAGACTACTTAAGAGATATTTTATATTCAATTTTTTCATCAATTATTTTCGGCATCGTATTCACATTAACAATTACGGTCTTTCTTCCATATACCAAAATATACAATGCAATTGACGCATACGGACAATTATACCTTTGGTTTAGTTTTGTATTAATGGCTGTGATTCATGACACCTATTTCTATTGGACACACAGACTTATCCACTCCCAACCTCTTTTCAAAATAATTCATTTAGTGCATCATAAATCAACAAACCCTTCTCCCTGGACATCATACGCTTTTCATCCGTTGGAGGCTTTAATTCAGGCATTGATTATGCCTATCATCGTTGTTATATTCCCAATTCAAAAATTTGCGCTCATCATTTATTTTTTATTACAGTTTCTACATAACATATACGGACATTTGGGTTACGAGCTTTTGCCGTCATTCATCAGAGACAGTAGCATTGGTAGACTTCTTAACACTTCTATCATTCATAACAAACATCATAAAAACATACAAGGTAATTTCGGTTTGTACTTCACTTTTTGGGATAGACTAATGAGAACGGAAAAAAATACCTGACCATAAAATAGGTAGTTATCATACAAAACCCCAAAAACAACCAATTGTGATCATTTCCGGACAGTTATTTTAAATATAAATTGGCATCATCTGATAAGCCTGTAACTCACTAAGTTTCCCCTACTCAATCAAACTTACTCCTCACCCCAATTCAAACACTTTCAACCCCTTGCAAACTGTGCAAAAATGGTGGGTAACTACCCATTTGTCGCAATTACCTTGTACCCAAAATTATTTTCAGATAAATTATGCTAACACGTGTAATTGTACTTAACAGTAAGGTATACGGTAAAGCCGAAGTAAGGCTTGATGACTGCGATAGCCTGCAACTGGTGGGACCTAACAATATTGGTAAAAGTACCCTTATTTATGCACTCAACTTTTTGTTTATTATTGATGGACAAAAAATGAGTTTTAGTGGTAACCGTAAGGGCGACAAAGAAACCATTCACCATTATTTCCCTAACCACAACCAAAGTTTTATTGTTTTTGAGGTTTTCAAAAAATCATACTACAGCATTATTGTTAAACGCGATAGCGACAGTAATTTGGAGTACTATAAATTTGATAGCGAATACAAAGAGGAATTTTTTGTTGATACCGACAAACGTTTGTTAAAGTTTGAAGAGGTTAAAGAAAAAATTGCTGTCGGTGGTTTAACCCTTGAACAGTTTAAAGACAAACGTGAGGTGTTTCAGTTTGTTTACCAACGCGGTAAACGTAACAATGCCGTGGTTTGGTTGGATGATAGCGTGCGCAGCGAGGGTATTAGCAATAACTTTTCGCGCATATACCGCTACTTAATTAACACCAAGTTAATTACCAATAAAAACCTAAAAGAGGCGCTTATTGTAGCCGATAACCGCGAGAACGAAACCTTAAACTTCTCGCAAAAAAACAAAAAAGACATCAACGACTTAAAACGTGTGAACAACGAAATTCGTAACCTTAAATCGGTTAAAAATGAGTTTGATGAGTTCCGCGAATTGGTTAGTCAGTACAACGCCAAAGCTCGCATTATAAGTGAGTTGTTTTATGGTTTTGAGAAAAACTATAAACACACCATGCCTGAGTTGCAAGTGCAATTGCACGAAAAAGACAAGGCCATTGGCAGGTTAAATACCGAAATGAACGAGGAGTTAATTCCTGCCAAAGCCGATTTAGACCGTAAAATTGGTGGTAAAGAAGCAGAGATTAACTCGCGTACACAATTGCTTCACGAAAAAGAAAACGAGATTAAAGAAATTGATGCATACGAACCGCTTAATATTTTAAACGAGCAGTTGGCCAACTTCGACCAACAACGTAAAAATATTGAAAGCCGCATTACCATGGCCGAGTTGCAACGCCTAAACAGCCAGCAAATCGAAAATAAAATTGTGCGCATCAACGACCAAATTACGCGTATTGAAATGCAGGTTAAAAATTACAGCAACCTGTTAATCAATAAAATTTCGGGCTCGGTTGAAAACCGTAAATTGTTGAACTCTATTTTAAGTGAGCAAGTAAGCAGTTTACCAGGCGATCAGGTGATGAAGCAAATTCACAAAATCAGCCAAGAGCTTAGCATTTTTGATGGTAAAATTGACATTTCTAAAAACATTACCATTAAAGATTTTAAAAACGTTGATGAGTTAAAAGAAGAATTAGTTGCACTTAAAGAAGATAAAATTCAGCAAGAAAGTTTACTAAAAGTTGTTCAGGATTTAGAAGCATCAAACGCTGAGTTAGCAAAGATTGCAGAACAAATAGAAACCATTAAAAACAAAATTGTTCGCATTAAAGCCAAGCCAAGTTTGGTTAAAGCTTTAGATCGTCTTAAAGGTGATTTGAACGATTTAATGGTGGAGAAAGAGAAATACGAAACTGAGCAAAAACAAATTGCCAAAACCATTGCACGTAAAAGTAATGAGTTACGCGATTTATTGGATGAAAAACAAAAACGCCAAGAGCGCATCAATAAGCTGATTGAAATGAAGCATGAAATTGATGAGTTAGGCTTAGTGGGCGAAGAGTTTGAAACCAACGAAAGTTTAGACCAGCTTTACAACAAGATAAAATTAAACTGGCAAGATCGCATCACCATCAAATCAAACAAAGACCATTTATTTGAGAAGTTACGTGATAAGTTACAAAGCACCTTTGCCGATGAAATGGACTTTATTAAATATGTTGAAGAAGAGGTTGCGTTGATAGAAGATAAAGAACGAAGCGTACAATCGTTATTAGAAAGTATTTCAACACAATTTGCAAACCCTGCCTATACGTTGCTTAAACGTTACGAAGAGTTTAAGGAGTTTTTATACAATAAATTTAACACCAAACTTTCGCAAACACGTATATCAGATATTGAGGCATTAACCATTGAGTTAATTGACAACAAACGTTTGGTGGAAGAAGTACGCAAGATTAGCCAAATTCAACAAATCAGCGGACAGTTGATGTTTGAGTTTGATAACAGCGAAAACTTAAAAGTATTAGACCACTACCTAGAAAGCGGACAAAAAATTGAGTTTGACGATTTGTTTGACATCACCTTACACTTAAGTCGTAAAGGAAGCACCAAACAAGTAGATTTAAGCCAGCAAATTGAAAGTGATGGTACCGATAAAATGATTCGTTTGGTGATTGTAATGAACATCATTAACCGTTTGGCAGTGGCCGATCACGAAAATCGCATTGCCTTATTTATTGATGAGGTGGCAACGATTGATAAGCAAAATCGTCCGGAGTTGGTGCGCTTCTGTAAAGAGCATTATTTCATTCCAATTTTTGCTGCGCCTGATGCGGTGCCGGGCTTTGGTAAGTACTACTTCATTTTCCGCAGTTCGGGTAAAATCAACATCAACGAAAAAACCAACGCGGCTTACGGTGAAGTGTTAGATAAAAATTTAAAGTTAGAAGTGTAACTGTTATCTGATTAAACAATATGAGAACAGAACCACGGACCATATTAAATTTCCTCTCCAATTACTTTGATATCATCAAGGAATTGTTCGACCTACAATCTAAAGACGGATTGGTAAGAAAAGAGGATTTAAACGCTGTGTTAGCCGAACACGACAGCGATATTTTAAATAAACTAATTGAGTATAAATTCTTTAAAAAGATTGCTGACGACTATGAAATACGCCCCATGTATTTCAAGTTTTTAGAATTTATTTTAAGTGAATTTAAACCGTTATTGCCCGAAACCATCGAAAAATACGAACACTCGATTACATCTTTATTTAAAAAGATTAAAGAGGGCATTAACAAAGACCGCAATATTTTATTACAACGCATCAGCGATTTAAACAATGAGGTGCGCGATTTTACCGAAGCTGTGGAGAAAAACACACTTCGTTTAATTGCCGAAACCAAAGAGTTAAAATCTAACGTTGATAAAATAGATTACCGCGAAAAAGTACGTAAAGCCAGTTTCTGGATTGATTACTACATTACACCATTAAACACCATTTTGGATGTAAGTCATGCCAACTCCATTACCAACAGGTTATTGGACATTTCGCAGTATATCAACATCCGCAGATTAAACTTTGATGATGAGTTGGCGCGCCAGCAATTTGAAAAGTTGTATACCTTTTTGGTACAAACCAACGATGATTTGTTGCGTCAGTCTAAAATATTAACCAACGAGTTATTGCCATTGATTGAGCGCATTAGAAGCGAGTCGATGATATTAACCGGCTGGATTGAGTTTTTGAAAAACCCGAACAAATCAGAAACGCCATTTGTACCAAAATCGTTACGTGCATACCCTTACAACAACGCTATGTATTTTAATTCGCTAGAGTACGTGCAACAGTACATGCAAAACGATGATGTGTATTTGGAAGACCCGAACTTGAGTGCCAGCGATAAATGGATTTTTAACAAAGAATTTTACCGCGAACAATTAATGAAAGAGTTGCCAATGCCAAACTTCTTTGAGTGGGCAGGCACAACATTACGAGGCGAATACAAGGATATTGAAACCGAGAAATTTTTCTCCCTCTCTACCCTATTGTTTGAAGACGACATTGAATTAGAGTTTGACCCAACTGCCGACAGACAGGTGATAAGAACCACAGAAATGAATTTACGCGTACCAAAAATTAAAATTAAAAGACATGGACTTTCCTAGATATCATAAAGAAATTGTAGGCGATTTATTGGATGGCAAATTTATTTTGGCCACCGATGCCAAGTTTATTGAATTAAAAAACAATGCCGATTTTTACGGTAAGTTTTTTAAAGAAACATTCGACTTTTACCTCGACATTAAATCGGACTATGCCTATTTAATTAGCGAAGAAACCATGGAAATGTTGAGCCGCGACATTTGTATTTTTATTGGTTTGCTTTGTTACGAGTTGGATAAAGAAGGCAAAAACTTTTTGGATGAAATACAGTATGCCGAGTTTGATTCGGAGATGATAGATAATTTGTTAGACAACTCATCGTACACCGATTTAATTATGAACAACAACCAACTTAAAAACAGCGAAGCACGCAAGCAGTTTTTAGGTACGTTAAACCGTAGAAATATTATTGACCGCAACAGCGATAAAAAATTTACGTTTACTCCGGCCTACAAAGTGTTTATGGATTTTGCCAAAAACTTTGCCAAAGGTAAGCTGGCAACAACAGGCACCGAAGAGGATAACGAATAATAGCTGAGGTGCTTAAATCGTTTAGATAGACTTCGGCATATTAACAATATTGGTCATATTAACATGTTATAAATAGTTCGAAAGCGGTTTAATTCCTTAGTCAATAAATGATTTAACACGACCTAAGCTAACGACTTAGTAATTGATTTAAATATAATGAAATGACACTCAACTATGATCCTGTTTGGAAGTGCATTTATTGCGGAGAAACAAAAAAAGTATTGGGCAAAGAGCACATTGTTCCTCTTAGCCTTTTCGGCACAATCGTCCTACCACGGTCAAGTTGCGATAATTGCAGTAAAATAACTTCACAAATAGAAAGAATTGCCAATGAAAAATTGTTTCATTCAATTAGGCTTATTCACAACTTTCCTTCAAAAAAACCTGGAGAGCGACCTACTTGTTTAATGTTTCAATCAGAGATAGGTACAGTCCAAGCTCCAATATTAAGTTCCTTCGGTACTTATCCTATATTCAAACTAAACGAACCAGGGTTTTTAATTAATCATACCAAGTTTGACTTTGATTGGATTGGATGCTCCTTGAATTCGATTACAATAAAACCCCAAGACCCGGCTTTGTTCAAACAATTCAATTCATGGACATTTAGTCAAGAATTTGATATAAACACTTACGCGAAGTTGATGATAAAAATTGCGCATGGCTTTGCAAGTGCAGAATTGGATATCGACAACTTTGATGCATGGATACCAGACATCTTGCTCAACAACAAAGAAGAATTTCTTCCATATGTTGTAGGAAGCCTTCCGAATGAGGATAGTCCAAGCAATCATACATATGAATTGAACTACTCAATTTATCCTTGGGAAGGAGGCGAGGGAATTAATCATTTCATTCAAGTTAATATACGATTGATTGCATATATGGGTGGACCAACAACCACGGTAATTGTTGGAACTACATCAAATGAAGGTCTTGATAGAATTAGAAAAAAAATAGAACGCAATCAATTCTTAAATATGGTTGGCAAAGTAACCAAGGCTTATGAACCAATCACAATAAATGTTGTGAGATGAAATACGTCCCCGTTAATGCCCGTGCCGTGTTTGTGCCATCAGTCTTTCTTGAATAGTTAAACAAATATTCATCACTCACGCATTCAGCATGCTTAAAATTAAAACAGCTAACATTCGCTTATCATTCACACAACCAAAATAGTTTTTATCATTGAACTTAACAAACACAATACTAAAATCGAACTAAGTTTTTGCATTAGTAAGGTTGGTTAGTTTAGTTTTATAGTTTGTTTTATTGCACACGTATGGTGCGTAAGCTTATATGGGATTCTGCTGGGAAGTGTTGATTCTTGAATTGTTAACCACATTCAGTCTATAATTAATGTATCATGCTTTTTTCTTATGTAAAAACTACTCACCTTTTTTAGTTGGATATGTAAATCTTGACGAACAACTATTGAATCATTGAGTGTCACCTTCAACTTTGCTTGAGGTAAATATGATTGATAATTGATTTCAAAAGCAATTGGAATACAATCTAAGCCTGTTATACCTGAGCAAATTCTCAGTAAACTATCGTCAACGAACACTTTAACCACATCATTGGTATCAATATTATTTTCAACAAAAATTCGGACATTTCCCTTTTTCAATGTTTCTGTTTCAAGTGTTTTTTTAATTTCATGCTTAGTTAAAACATAACAACCCGCAAACAAAAACAAGAAAAATACAAGCATTAAATTCTGTCCTAAATTTTTCATCATAGTTTGTAATAGATACCGAGCTTAAGAAACGAGTGACCGAATTATCCTAGTCCGTGTGTCGTTTTACTTTCTTGCATAGTTAAACAAATATTCATCACCTAAGCATTCAAGTTTGCTTAAAATTAAAACAACTAACATTCGTTTATCATTCACACAACCAAAATAGTTTTTATCATTAAACTTAACAAACACATCAACTAAAACACAAGTATATTTTGCATTGGTTGGGTTGTTTGTTTTTTATTTTACTACATACTGAACGCATAGCTTTAAGAACAGCGTTGTTTACCATAAGGCCATCCCTAAGGGATTTATTTTCACATCCTTACGTCCTTCTTACCAAATGATCATCCCTACGGGATTAATTTTGAAACCAAAAAACCAAAGCCTCGTAGAGGCGACCGTTTGGTAAAAAAGAAAACATACAACACAAACCATAAGCCTCATAGAGGCGACCTTATTGTTCAAGCTTGAATGTTGAAACATGTTTGAAGGATTCTATACGGCACATGTGATTTTTGCGTAACAAGTAAGTGCAGTTGTATTTGCGTTGGACTTAGTAAGCAATCCGGAAATGAAGCGTAGCGAAATGGCTTGGATTGCGCGGGATACAACAAGCGTAACTTGTAGCTAAAATCTCATAAGCCTTGAATTTTTTGGATACTTTTTGTTTCAAGACAAAAAGTATCGCGGGTTTGGGGTGCAGCCCCTATAAAAAATACAATTTAGTTTAAAGACAAAATTCCACACCCAATCAAATTTGTATTTAAACCGCAAGGTAACTGCAATAGTGCCAACACTTGCAGCGCCAACATTATTTCTTTATTTTGCCGCAATAACAATCAACACATGGCATCAGGCTTTTTTGCAATTTTAGATGATATCGCAACTTTAATGGATGATGTGGCTGTTACAGCCAAACTGGCTACTAAAAAAACAGCCGGTATTTTAGGTGATGACCTTGCCGTAAATGCCGAGAAATCTACAGGCTTTGTATCATCGCGCGAATTGCCCGTGTTGTGGGCCATCACCAAAGGTTCGTTTATTAACAAACTTATTATTGTACCTATTGCATTGGTACTAAATGTGTTTTTACCTGTGTCCATAAAAATTGTGCTGGTATTGGGTGGATTTTATTTGGCCTACGAGGGTGTTGAGAAAATTGTAGAATATTGCTTTCACAAAAAACATGCAACTTCAACTGGTGAAGTAAAAAACGAAGATGCCACGTTAGAAAAAGCAAAAATTAAATCCGCCATCACCACAGATTTTATACTTTCTGTAGAAATTGTAATTATTGCATTAAGCACCGTTTTAGACAGACCGTTATCCATACAGATACTTACTGTTTCAGTTGTATCTATATTGGCAACTGTTGGTGTGTATGGCATTGTAGCCTTAATTGTGCGCATGGACGATCTAGGTTTTAGTTTCATCAGAAAATCAGGCGAAAAAGGTTTATTAAACAGCATTGGGGTGTTGTTGGTTAAAACCTTACCTATTGTCATCAAAACATTTGCTGTAGTTGGAACCCTTGCTTTGATATTGGTCTCGGGTGGCATATTTGTACACAACATTGAATACCTGCACCACATTTTACCGGAGTGGCCTGCTTTATTAAAAGAAACTACTTTTGGCGTTATAGGAGGTTTGTTAATAGTTGGTATAATTACCGTTAGTAAAAAATTAATGGGGTTATTAAAATCTTAGTGTGTTTTTTGAAGGATAAAAGTATCATACATCAAACCTATATTGCCGAACTTAACAACCAACAGAAACAATAAAATGCAAGACATCCTATTCAACTTTATATCAAAATACATTACGTTAACCGATGATGAAAAAGACGCGTTACGCGCATTAGATTTATTTCGTTTGGCAAAGAAGGGAACAGTACTATTAGAGCAAGGGCAGAGAACCCATAACAATTACTTTGTTTTAAAAGGTTGTATTCGGGTATATTACATGATTGATGGAGAAGAAAAAACAACTGCTTTTTACACAGAACTGGAAGGTATAACACCGCATTGTGTAATAACTAAAACCCCATCCGAGTACTATATTGGTTGTGTTGAAGACAGTATTTTGTTGGTGTCAAATGATGATATGTCGGCTGAGATAAACAGTAAATTTCCTAAGTTTGATACCATGTGCAGGATCTTGTCGGAAGAACTGTTGGCCAAACAACGAATGGACTTTGACGAGTTTAAAACATCTTCGCCCGAACAACGATACCTAAACTTACTACAAAAAAGACCCGACCTTATTCAGCGTGTACCACAACACCAATTGGCGAGCTATTTAGGCATCAAACCACAATCGTTAAGTAGACTAAGAGCACGAATTTCAGAAAAAAAGAGCTAACCAAATTTCTTCACTTAAGTGAACAATTTGTGGCATCACGCCTATCTACTTTTGCACATCATTTAACAACAAAAAAAGATATGCAGAAGAGAATTTTATGTTCTGTTTTAATTATAATGTTGGTCGGCAGCTTACACGCCAGCGCTCAAGATACCAAACGGGATAGTACGTATAAAAAGTGGTATGTTGGAAGCACATTATACCTACTGGGCAATTTAACTGAAGAACATAATCCTGAATACATACAAATAAATGCAGGATACAGCATTACACCTAAAGATGTTATTCATTTTAGATTTAAAAGATCAGTTTACGATTGGCCTTTAGGTACACCTTGGGAGAAAATATTTAATGGAACGGAAGATAGCTACCCGGGCCATGCACGGATACTTGCACCTACATTAGGATATCAGCGTTTCTTGTGGAAAAGAGTTTATGCATCAGTATATGCATTAAATGCTTTTGAAAAATACATGGACGAAAATAAAAAGAAGATTGGAAATGGATATACCTTATATCTGGATTTCTATCTAGGTTATCAGTTTTCGTTTTTTAACAACCGTTTCTTTTTTGAACCCGCAATTGGAATAAGTTATTGGCCTTTAAGAACAGGTGTTCCGGAATCTTTTAAAGCGGTAGAACAAAATTGGCCTAACTACTTTATTCAACCCGGTTTTGATTTTGGTGTTAGGTTTTAATACAAAGAGAAACTACTGCTACGATCTGCAAAAGGCATTTATATGGTGTCATACAATATTGGTACTAATTAATCACATTTATAGGCTCATGTAAAGAAAATAATGCTAACCTCATTTCTTCACTTAAGTGAACGAGTTGTAGCATGTTGTCAAATTACCTTCGAACCATCATTTTATAACAAAAATAATAACTATGAAAAAGAAGAAATTCATACTCTTTACAGCACTTTTATGTGCATTTTCAATTAACCTTAAAGCCCAGTACGACAAATCAGATAGCACTTACAAACGGTGTTTTGTTGGTAGTACTTTGTTTGTAGTAGGTAATTTAGACAAGGTTAACCCGCCCGGATTCGCTCAACTTAATTTAGGTTATCGCATTACCGGTAAAGATGTGATTTCGCTTGAACTAATTACTTGGAAACATGCCTGGCCGCTCGGCATTAACCCATTTTATAACAAGGCATACGGAAAACCCGAAGAGAAATTCCCCGGTTATATAAGAGAATACGGAATTGGTCTGGCTTATCAAAGGTATGTTTGGAAGGGTCTTTACTTAGCAGCACATGCCACGCCTATGTGGCAAACATTTAGGAACGAAAACAATGATAAGGTGGGTAATGGTTTTATTATATTTAACACCTATCGAGTTGGCTATCACGTTAAACTTTTTAAGGATAAGTTTTTTATAGAACCATCCCTTGGTGTTGCCGGTCGTGCTTTTTACACCAAAATGCCTAATGGATTTAAAGAAAAAGACGACAAGTGGCCAAAATGGACACCTGAACCGGGCTTGCATATTGGGTTTAACTTTTAATTATTTATTTATGAATACACAAAATGAATTGAATGACATAAAAGTAAGTGTGAATCTTAAACTTGCTACGCTGTGGACGAGTTTTATGTTTCTGTATATTTATGTTGATTACTTCGCTTTATATATGCCGGGTAAAGTGGCCGATATATTAAAAGGGAAAGTGTTTGTATTTGATATTACGCAAGGGTTTATTTTTATAGCACTATTTTTGGCTACAATCCCTATGCTGATGATTTTTCTGTCTGTTATTTTACCGGCCAAAATAAATCGATTAACAAACATCATAGTGGCTATTGTTCTGATACCTTACATGTTGTTTAATTTGGCAGGCGAAGCATGGCCACATATGGTGTTTAGTGCTGTTGTAGAGGTTGTTCTTCTTGGACTGATTATTTATTATGCATGGAAATGGCCTCGCACTAAAACCTAAAAACAGCAAATTCTAACAAAACAATTTAAATGTCTGCACATCAACTAGTATTTAACAAAAAAGCGAGACTCCTTTTCTGAAGTCTCGCTTTATATTTTAGTTCTGTTTTGGTATTACTCCGTAATTAATAACTTACCTGTAAATATTTTACCGTTGCTTTGTGTTTTTAAGATGTAAACACCTATTGGTAAACCTTTGGCGTTAATGGTAACGGTTTCGTTACCGGTTAAAGTTTGATTGTAAACTTGTTTTCCTGTTATATCATACAATTCTACATCAATCATAGTCGCACCTTTTGGCATTAAAATTTCAAACTCACCTTGGTTAGGATTTGGCCAAAAACTCATACCACTTTCTTTGTTCAATTCATTTAATCCTGTCGACATGTTTGGAGGTAAATCAAAAGCTGCTGTTCCATCGGTACGCGAGGCTGTTGTACCTTGATCGGCAGAGTACCCCAACCCCCTACGAGCAAATGTACTCCATATAATGGCGCTATCCGCTCCATTGTTATTCATTCTATCGGCTGCTAAAATAGCATCACGTGCATCAACAAAACCCGGATTACAAGGTTGCAATTTCAAACCATCAATTACCAATTGTAGTGCACGGTTGTTTCCTCCGTTACCACTGTATAAGTTACTATCGTAACCATATTTATCAATTAAATTCCAATACAAATCATACAACATACTGCACCAAACAGAACCTACACCATGTGGTACAGCAGCAGTTCTAATAGAGTTGTATGTAAACGGATTGGTGGTCATGTTGCGGCTATAACGGTATGTTCTAATACCTATTCCACTGATGGCTTGGTAGCTTAACCAAGTTCCTACTCCACGCGCACGCTCTACAGAATCCATTGCACCGTGTGTTAATACCAATCCAAAAAAGTCGCTCCAACCCTCTCCTGCTTGTTCTTGATTTGATAAACAGTTTGAGTTTGCCGGTCCGCCTGTTAAACGTGTAGAAATACCATGACCATACTCATGTGCAATTACTCCATTGTCAAAATCACTATCATAAACACCGCTAAAATCAAAATCAGAATTTAATGATACGAATACACTATCAACCAACATACGCGCTTTTAAAGCATCACCTGCGGCTTTACTAATCATTACAGAAGGAATGGTAATACCTGTTGTTCCGGTGCCTGTCATTTGATAAGGAGCTTGGGTTCCGGTATTAATAACAATTACCAATACGGCACCTGCATTTTGTGCGTTCCTAACTTTAGTAGGAAAAGTACAAGTACCTCTATCAATTAAAACTACTTTACCGGTGTAATCGCCTATTAAAGTGTTACAGCCTAAAGTATTTGTACTTCCATCGTCAACCAATACCACTGGTTTGTTTTCAATATTAAATGATTTGCTTCCAAATGCAGCAATCACAGCCGGGGTTGAATCTGTTTTGGTGCTATCCATCATTTTAATAAATGGCGCAACCGAAACACCTGCACGCGGCCATAAATACATTTGCATACGTGGTCTTTGTCCATCAGGTGGGGTCGAAAAATTTGCGTTGCCTGTGCCACTTCCGTCTTGGGCATCGGCATTTACTGCATCATTTTCTTTACCACCTCTACTGTAATTATTTCTTTGGAAATTACCTGATTGCTCATCAAAACCATAATGATACATTACATCATGTAAAAAATTATTCCATACAAACAAATTGGTAATAGCTGCATTTAAGTTACCGTTGTTTGAACCCAACATGTCGTATGGGTAATCGAAGATTAAATTTGCACCACCATCAGGACTGTAGCCAGCAATATTATTATTATCTCTATCTTCTGAAGCAATTACGTTATTACCGGCTGTAATGGTATACTCTGCTCCGGCCACCGCATCGGTATCGTGCCAGCCAAATGGCGAAGCCAACGAATCGCTTGGATTTACCAATAATTTACGGCTACCGTGGTTAGGGCTCTCAACACCTAAAGGTAAAGCATTGTATGTAGCGCCATCGTTACGTTTTTTCAATGTACTTGGTGTGGTTTGTTTTTGGTATAATTGTGCAGCAACAAACGAACCGCTATGATGATGTTGTTGACTGTTACAACTTACACTCCAATTGTTTTTGTCAATTACAGTTCCGTTGGTAGCATCAACCCTTACATTCCACCAGTTATTCGTTTTGATATCAAGCCAATTGGTGTTGTATGTTAATTTCAACTCTCCGGTTTCGGTAACATAATAAAACAACTGTACGTTAATAGGTTCTGTTGATGAAGTATTATCTATTAAACTAACTTTATTGTTTTCTAAACTTAATGATGTTTTAGCCAACACAGCGGGTGCCGGTAATGCCAAATGACTTGCTGTGTTGTATACCGCAGTATTTGGAGAAACGTTTGCTTTTAGTGCTTGTGCTTTAACGGCAATATCCTTTACAAAACTATGGTTAAAGGTTACTGTTTGATTATTTTTTAGGTGAATGCTACCCACACCATTAAAAACTTCGATGTCTTGGTATTTTTGGCGAAAATATACATGTGTTACTCCGTTATGTTTTGATGTGTACTGATCGGTAATTTCAATTTGCTCAACATCAGTAGGGCTAAGTCCTTGCAAAAGCAGAGTACTTTTAACCTTAGTCTCGATTGTTTGTTGTGCTTGTACACCTAGTGTAAATAATGCACCCAAAAGTAGTGTGTATAGTTTGTTTTTCATTGTGTAATATCAAAGTTATCAAATTATTAATGCCACACAAACATTAAATGTGTTTAACTTAAATATGACAAAAAAGCCCCGATAATGTTTTTATCGAGGCTTGTTATTACATAAATCCTAATTGCAACTTAGCGCTTTCACTCATCAAGTCTTGACTCCAAGGTGGATCAAAGGTTATTTTTACTTCCACATTGTTCACGCCTTCAATAGTAAATAGTTTCTCTTTTATTTCGGCAGGCATACTTTGTGCAGCCGGGCAAAATGGTGAGGTTAACGACATGATAATTTCTATATCCAAATCGTTGTTTACGTTTACCTCATATATTAAACCTAACTCGTAAATGTTTACAGGTATCTCAGGATCATATACGGTTTGCAAAACCTGTATGGCTTCATTCTGCACATCAACAAAATTTTTGGTTGGTTTGGTGGTTTCTTCCATAACTCTATTTGGCTTTCGCCTCTATTATTTTTTTCAGTTTATAATTATTAGTAAAACAGCATTAGACACCTTTGGTTTTATAGGCCAAAGCATACAATTTCATTTGTTTAATCATGCTGGCAAAACCATTACTCCGCTGGCTGCCAATCATGCGGCTCATACCGATTTTATCAATAAAAAACAATTCGCTGTTTAATATTTCATCAGGTGTTTGTCCGTTCCAAATACTCCACAACAAATACACCAATCCTCTGGTAATTTCAGTGTTGCTATCAGCCTCAAAATACACTTTACCATCCACAAAGTTAGGATAAACCCACACTTTGCTTTGGCATCCTTTTACAATGTATTCTTCTGTTTTATGTTCATCGGGCATAGTAGGCAACTTTTTACCTAAATCCATTAAGTAAAACAAAGTGCTTTCCATGTCATCATCAAACAAAGAAAAGTTATCTATAATTTCGTTTTGTATGTCTGTTGTTGTCAATGTGTTTATCTGTTTGCAAATTTAACAATAGAACTTAGTGCTTGCAGCAGCGCATCCACCTCTTCAATAGTATTATATAAGGCAAATGAAGCCCTAACCGTTCCTTCCAATTTAAAACGTTGCATTAGTGGCTGTGTGCAATGATGCCCGGTGCGCACGGCAATTCCTTTGGCATCTAACATCATACCCACATCAAAATGGTGCATGTTGTTTACCACAAAAGATTGTACAGAAACTTTATTAGCCGCAGTTCCTACTAAAGTAATTGCATTATTGTTGGTTTGATTTAGTTGATGAACACCATCCACAAAGTGTTTTAACAACATGTTTTCGTGGGCAGCTATGTTTTCTTTACCCAACTCGTTTACATAGTCTAAAGCGTATTTAAATGCAATTACATCACCAATATTAGGTGTACCTGCTTCAAACTTATATGGAATTTCGTTGTAAGTAGTTTTTTCAAACGTTACTTCTTTTATCATTTCGCCACCACCGTGATAAGGCGGCATGGCATCTAACAACTCACGTTTTCCATACAACACCCCTACACCGGTTGGGCCGTATAGTTTGTGAGAGGAGATGGTTAAAAAATCGCAATTTAGAGCTTGTACATCTAGCGGCATGTGCGAGCAAGCTTGTGCGCCATCAAGTAAAACTTTTGCGCCTACTGCATGTGCTTTTTGTATGATTTCTTCAACGGGGTTTATGGTTCCAAGCGCATTACTCACCCATACACAAGCCACCATTTTAGTCTTATTTGATAGCAGTTTATCAAACTCATTCATCATTAACTCGCCTGCATCGTTTATGGGTACAACTTTTAACGATGCTCCTTTTTCTTCACAAATCATTTGCCATGGCACAATATTGCTATGATGTTCCATGGTAGTAATCAATACTTCGTCACCAACACTTAAGTTGGCCCTTCCCCACGTTTGTGCAACTAAGTTTATACTCTCTGTTACACCTTTAGTAAAAATGCACTCAGCATCTTCTTTGGCATTTATAAACTGTTGTATGGTTTTACGGGTTGCTTCAAAATATTCTGTTGATCGTGATGCTAATGTGTGTGCTGCTCTATGAATATTTGCGTTATCGGTATTGTAGTATTTTAACAATGAATCTATTACCTGCTGCGGCTTTTGTGTGGTTGCAGCGTTATCAAAATACACCAACGGTTTGCCATTTACTTCTTGGTGAAGAATGGGAAACTGGGTGCGGATATGGGTTATATTATTTTTTAACACAGATTAAATGTTGATTACGCAAATTACACAGATTGGTTTAGGTTATTTTATAAAACGTCTGTACACCAATGATTTTTCTCCGAAGTTAATGAGTAGTCCTACTTTATGTTTTGAGGCTTTTAAGTAGTTAATTACCTGACTGTGGTTTGCTTTTACCAAAAAATCTTGAGCTTTAAGTTCTAAAACAATGGAATCGTACATAATAAAATCTGCACGATACCACCTTTGCATCTGATGCCCTTTGTAAGATACTTGGTAATACACTTCACGCTGATAGGGTATATTTAACAACTTAAACTCAATCTCCAACGCATCTTGATAAACAGCTTCCAAAAATCCATTACCTAATTCGTTATACACATTCATACAAGCCCCAATAATTTTGTAAGTCTCCTCCTTTAAAGGAAATTTTTCATATTCACTTATCGGTTCTTCTACAATATCCATAATGTTTTAGAAACTATACAATCAGTGTGATCCAAAATCCGTTTAATCTGCGTTTCCTCTCCCTCTCCTCCTACAACTTCTCCTCTATCTGTTTCTCCAGCAACTCCACCAACTCAGGTATTTTAATTTTCTCGGCAATGTCGTCAGCAAAAGCATTTAATAATAATTTGCGTGCAACATTTTCAGGAATACCTCTGCTACGTAAATAAAACATAGGCTCTTCATCCAACTCGCCTATTGTTGCACCGTGTGTACATTTCACATCATCGGCAAAAATTTCTAATTGCGGTTTGGTGTTTACAGTTGCTTCATCGCTCAGCAAAATGTTTTGGTTACGTTGATAAGCATTGGTTTTTTGAGCATCTAAATGAACCATAATCTTACCGTTAAACACCGCAGTAGATTGGTCTTTTAAAATACCTTTATACTTTTCGTCACTAAAACAGTTTGGTTTTGCGTGATCAACACGGGTATGGTTGTCTACAAAATCTTTATTATCGGTAACATATAGTCCGTACAAAAGGCTGTTGCAATTTTCTCCATTCATATAAAAATGAAGGTTGTTGCGTACCATTGTTCCATCAAGTGTTAAGGTAACATGGTTGATGTTGGTATCTGCCTCCTGAAAAATTTGGGTAAAGTTATTTTGATATGATTCACCCGCTTGTTGTTGAATTTTATAATGTTCAACATGAGCATTTTTACCTGCATATGTTTCGGTAACCACATTAGTAAACGATGCGTTTGCACCTAAAGCATAGTAAGTTTCTATGATGGTAACAGCACTGCTTTCTTCTGCAACAATTAAGTTACGTGGCTGTGCCAATACATTAATATTTGATGCATCACTGATATTAAAAATTACAATAGGATGTTCAACCATTTTGCCTTTAGGCACATACACAAAAGCGCCATCACTTAACAATGCTGTGTTTAAAGCGTTCATTGCTTCGCCTTCAATTTTAGCGTATTTACCAAAGTGATGGTTAAAAACAGTTTGCTGGCTTTTGCGTGCGGCTGCAATGCTTGAAATAACAATGCTGTTATCTTTTTCGATAATGGTTGAAAGCTCATTAACCAACGAACCATTAACAAATACTAAAAAGTTAGCTGTTAATTTTGATTCAATTGCAGCATGAAACAACGCATCAATAGTCGGGTTGATTTCGCAAGTGCTTTGAAAAGTTTTTTCTGTTATAGACTTCAAGTTGGTGTACTTCCATTCTTCGTGTTTAGTGGTTGGGAAGCCCAATTTTTCAAACTCGGCATAAGCTTGTTTACGCATGTTTAAAAACTCACCTTGCTCTGCTTGTGCTTGATATTGATTGAAATCTTTTTTAATGTTTTCTAATAACATGGTTGTATTTATAAAATACTAAAGTGTATGTGTATTACAAAGCGAGAACTAAGCATTTGCTTCTTGTTCAACTTCAGTTTTAATCCAATCGTAACCTTTTGCTTCCAATTCTTTGGCTAAAGATGCATCACCACTTTTAACAATTCTTCCTTTGTACAATACATGAACAAAATCTGGAACAATGTAATCCAATAAACGTTGATAATGCGTAATAACTACAAACGAGCGTTCGCCATCTTTTAATTTATTTACACCTGCCGAAACCAATTTTAATGCATCAATATCAAGCCCAGAATCTGTTTCATCCATAATGGTTAACTTAGGCTCCAACATGGCCATTTGAAAAACCTCATTACGTTTTTTCTCGCCACCACTAAAACCTTCATTCAAACTACGACTGGTTAATGCTTTATCCATTTCCATCAACTCCATTTTTTCGCGCATAAACTTCAAGAAAGCAGTTGCTTCCATTGGTTCTTGACCTAAGTATTTGCGTTTTTCATTGATAGCTGTTTTCAAGAAATTGGTGGTACTTACACCCGGAATTTCAACAGGATATTGAAATGCCAAAAACACCCCTTCACGTGCCCTATCTTCAGGCGACATTTCTAATAAATCTTTTCCGTTAAAATTAACTTCTCCACCGGTTACAATATAATCTGCTCTACCTGCCAATACTGAAGACAAGGTACTTTTTCCGGCACCATTCGGGCCCATTATAGCGTGAACTTCGCCCGGCTTAACTACCAGGTTAATTCCGTTAAGGATTTTCTTTCCTTCAATTTCTGCTTTTAGTTCTTTAATTTCTAACATGACTTTGTTTTTATCATCAACCAACACTCTAAAAAATATGTGTGATTTTGTTTATCCAACCGATCCTTCTAATGATACTGCTAATAATTTTTGAGCTTCAACTGCAAACTCCATAGGTAATTGATTTAGTACCTCGCGACAAAAACCATTTACAATTAAACTGATGGCTTCTTCGGTACCAATACCACGTTGATTACAATAAAAAATTTGGTCTTCACCAATTTTACTGGTGCTTGCCTCATGCTCAACCATAGCACTCTTGTTGTTAATTTCAATATAAGGGAAAGTATGCGCTCCGCTTCTATCACCAATCAACATACTATCACACTGGGTATAGTTGCGCGCTTTATCAGCCTTTTTATTTACCTTAACTAACCCACGATATGTATTGTGCGATTTACCTGCTGATATACCTTTTGAAACAATTCTGCTTTTGGTATTTTTACCAATGTGAATCATTTTGGTTCCCGTATCGGCTTGTTGCATATTGTTTGTAACAGCAACCGAGAAAAACTCGCCAACAGAATTATCACCTTTTAAAATACAACTTGGATATTTCCATGTGATTGCACTTCCCGTTTCAACCTGAGTCCAGCTAATTTTAGAATTATCGCCCAAACAAATACCACGCTTGGTTACAAAGTTGTAAATACCACCTTTGCCTTCTTTATCACCGGGATACCAGTTTTGAACCGTAGAATATTTTATCTCTGCATTTTCAAGAGCAATTAACTCAACCACGGCAGCGTGTAATTGGTTTTCGTCACGCATTGGTGCAGTACAACCTTCAAGGTAACTTACATACGAACCTTCATCTGCAATAATTAAGGTACGCTCAAATTGACCTGTATTTTCTGCGTTGATACGGAAGTAAGTAGACAATTCCATTGGGCAACGAACACCTTTAGGAATGTATACAAACGAACCATCACTGAATACAGCAGCGTTTAAAGCCGCAAAAAAGTTATCGGTATGAGGTACAACAGAACTTAAGTATTTTTTTACCAACTCAGGATGATCATGCACCGCTTCACTCATCGAGCAAAAAATAATGCCTTTCTCCTTTAATTGGTCTTTAAATGTTGTTGCAATAGATACCGAATCAAAAACAGCATCAACAGCCACACCGGTAAGGCGCTTTTGCTCACTTAATGATATGCCTAACTTCTCGAACGTTTTTAGCAATTCCGGATCAACCTGATCTAAACTGTCTAATTTAACCTTCTCTTTAGGTGCCGCATAATAAATAATGTCTTGATAATTTACAGCCGGATATTTAAAGTTTTGCCAGTTCGGCTCACTTAAACTTTGCCAATATTTAAAGGCTTTTAAACGATACTCCAACATCCACTCCGGCTCGTTTTTTTTGGCCGAAATAAATCGAATGGTATCTTCGGTTAAGCCCTTTGGGGCTGTTTCCATTTCTATATTGGTGGTGAATCCGTACTTGTACTCCTGACCAACCACCTGGTCTATGATATCTACTTCTTCTGCCATAATGATTTGTGGTGCAAACTTAGCATTTTTTATTATTTATTTAAACTAAATCTAAACAAGATTTGCTACTTTTGTTTAACAACGCAATACTAAAATTGTTGGTTTGGAGTTTTATGAATGCTAAAAATTCTCTTAAAAGTGCTACCAAATGGCCATTTTATAGAAATGTAGGCACATTAAACCCTAATATTGTATACCTAAAAAAACTGAAACAAAATGTCTTACAAAGTATTCCTCGTTGAGGATGATCAATCAATTGGCAGTCTGATAGAGGCTGTGTTTAACGGTAACGGTGCTCATGTTACCTGGTTTACTAATGGAAAAATGGCTGTAGAAAATTTCCGAAAGGGGATTTATGATATTTGTATTCTTGATTTTTCGTTACCTGATATGGATGGATTTGCTTTGAGTGCACAAATTAAAGAGGTTGAAAACGTACCATTCTTGTTTGTTACTGCCAATCACGAGACTCAGGTAAGGTATCAGGCTTTTGAAAACGGTTGTGATGATTTTATTTTAAAACCATTTCAAGTAAGGGAACTGGTACTGAGAGTTGAGGCTATCATCCGCAGGTGCAAGAAAAACGATGTACAAATAAGTTACAACCAGTTGTTACCAGATGACTTTACCTTTGATTACAATTCAAGAACCATATCATTTGACAACAGGTCTACAAAACTAAGTGCTAAAGAGTCGCACATTTTAAAACTTATGCTTGATAACATCAATCAAGTAGTTAACCGTAAAACAATTATGCAGGAAGTGTGGGGTTCTACCGACACATACACATCAAAGTGTTTGGATGTTTACCTGTCTAAACTTCGCAAAATTGTTAAAGACAATACTCCGCTAGAAATATTAAATGAACACGGCATTGGCTATAAGATCATTGCGATGAAAAACGTTTAAAATTATTGGTTGTTAATTACCAATTTCTTAACCAGAGTTTTATTGTTTGAAGTAACACGTATGGTATAAAGGCCATCGCTAAGGTGGCTAATATCAATCTTGCCTTGAGACAGCGTGTGTTTATAGGTTTGTTCATGTACTAAAGTTCCTTTATTGTTAAATAGACTTAAGATTAACGCATCTTGTTGCGCGCCTATTGTAAAATTTAACTCCTTTTTTGCCGGGTTAGGCCAAATCTCTATTTCGGCATCAGTGGCTTGGTATTTAGTTAAACTCGTATACTCCACTTCCATTAATTTATTTAACTCATTCCAAAGTGTGGTATCAAAAGCTATGGGAACCAGGCCACTACCATCTGCATCCTCACCCATTCTAATAATTACAATATTCCGTTCAGGCCAAACGTATAGTTTCTGATCGTTTTTGCCCAATGCCATCAACAAACCATCCGGTGCAGGTGGGCATATTTTACCGGGAAAAGTAAAAGTAGTACCCGGTAATTTGTAGCTACTCTTTCCATTTAGCCACCATAAATAACCGTATGCTTGGTTATGATTTTGAGAGGTATTGGTCATTTCGTTGTAATAGTTATTACTTCTTAAAATAGTGTCGTTTGCCCAAATGCCTCTATTCAACATCAATAAACCAAAACGTGCCATAGCTCTTGGTTTTGAATAAAATATATGATCAATCCATAGGCCACTAATACCGGTTTTAACACTTAAATTTTGCGTTGTAAATTGCTGAAAAGTTTTATTTGATGCCGCTGCTACCACATCGTGAATTAAACGATAAGGAGCATTATGATAATACCAGAAACTTCCTGCATCAGCTTTGTATTGTAAACAAGAAGAATCCGTACAATCTAAATCAGGCACTTGATAATCCAGTCCGGTTGTCATGGTTAACTGATGTTTGATGGTGATTAACCTTTCTTTATCAGGGACGCAACTACTCCATCCAATACCTAGATATTTACTTACCGAATCGTTAATACTAAGTATATTTTGATCTTGTGCAATACCGGTTAAGAATGCCGTTAAACTTTTACCGGCTGATGCCCAGTACCAAGCAGAGTCTTGTGTAAAAGAATCAAAATATTGCTCAATGGCTATTTTGCCATCTTTTAAAATAATAAATGCTTTGGTATTTTTATTGTTTAATAAACGGTATAAGCTATCTATTCTGTCTGTATTCCAACCCAAACTTTGTGGTGTAACAGTTTGCCAACTACTACCGGTTATTGGCGGAAAATAAAGTTGGGCATGTAAGCCCTTTACAACAAAAGCAAAGCACAACAACAGTATGTATTTTTTCATAAACCTTAAATTTTGAACAGTTAAGACTAACCAAACAATATTAGGTTTAATTCTTTGTTTTATAAACAAGCGAGATTCTCACTTTAGGAGAACCTCGCTTTACTGGTTATGAGGAGTTTGATGCTTATTCTTTTGCTATTTTTTTGCGTGTTACTACTTCACCGTTCACCATTAACTCTACCACGTATAAGCCTGGTTTTAAAAGTTCTGTGTTAACAGTAAGATTGTTTAAACCTGAGCAAATGTTACCATCTTTTAAGGTAATTAATCTTCCATTTATATCGTAAAGATTTACCGTTCCATTGGCTTTTTGGTTAGCCTCAAATGTTACATTCAACTCGCTGTTTACAGGGTTAGGATATAAACTAATGGCGTTTTGGTTGGCCACAATATCCATAACTCCTGTTGACATAGTTGGAGATGATATACGGTAATATCTCCAGAACTGACCACGTATTTCACCATTCGGGAAATTAGCAGTATGTATGTTTACATAAATACTATCACCCCTACGTAATGGTAATGATTGAGCATTATTGAAACCATTTTTCCAATATCCGTAAAAACCGTTGTTGGTTGGCATATTTAAATCGTAAACTACACCGCCATTTTCACCTTTAACTCCTTTGTGTAAATGAGCTGCGGTTACATCAGAGGATAAATTATCAAAAGTAATCATGTAGTGTAAGTTCATTCTATCTCTGTCGTATGTTAGTACACCACTTCCCATACCCATGCTGTTGTTATTATTTTGTTTTCCATCAAGTTCAGCAATAAAACCTTCACGAGCTAATCTGAATACTTGTCCACGTATCTCACCGTTAGGATTGCTGTCAGTATGAATTACAAAATATAAATTACCATACAATAATTGAGTAAGCATAGCCGATGTAAGTGGTTGCATGGCATCATATTTGGTCCACATGCCCATGATTGAATTAGCACCAACAGTAATTTCTTTAACTACACCGCCACTTTGTGTTGGTTCGCCCATGTGAAAATGTGCAGCATTTGGCATACTGGTTAGTTGGTTATAAAAAACCTGATAACGTAACGTATCCATGGTATTATTTAACCATAAAGTTGATACACCATAGGCCATTGACGGTTTACTCAAGGCGCCACCTCCTGCCGTGATTGCTCCTGTGCTTAACCATGAATCAAAACGCAAGGTTTTTGTGGTGCGTACCTGGCCACGAATTTCCCCGTTAGGAAAAGCAGCGGTGTGAAGATTTAAATAAATACTATCACTCATCAATGCTGCCATTAAGTTGGTCCAGTCCATAGCAGACATGCTTACGCCTCCTAACAATCCTTTTCCATCAGCAGTAACTAATGATGCAACATCTAAAGCAACACCGCCATTTTGACCTTCTTTGCCAAAGTGCAAATGAGCCGACTCGATATTATTACTTAATGTAGTTACCACCCTTACTGATGCAGTGTCGCCCATCAAACCAAAATTAATTGCAGCTAATCCGGTTGCTATTGAGTTTGTTGATGCTTGCATTCCGTCTAATTTAGCCTCAAAGCCCCAGTCTGACTCCAATTTAACGAATCCCAAAATTTCAACTGCCGGATTGTTTTGTGAATGCACAGCTACATACAAATTGCCCTCAATAAAATCACCCAACATTTCTTTTAACTGATTTCCGGTGATAAAACTTCTAACGATGTTACCACTAACCTTACCTTCAAAATCGATAACCACATTACCACCAGTACGTTGGTTGTGTATGTGATAACCGGTTAGTGTGCTTGATAGCTTTGCAAAACTTGTTGTAAAATACATGGTATCTTGCGTTGAGTTTAGCATAAACGCAGCTACACCATTGGCCATGGTATTTACGCCAGGTGCTGGCTGTAACCTTGCCGAAAACGTTAATCTGTCGGCTAGATGATCGGCTTGAGCAGTAAAGGTTGTTGCTATTGCAGCAAACAATCCTGCCATTAGTTTTGTAGATTTTTTCATATTATTATGATTTTAGTTGTGTGTTGAATGCATTTACGCAAAAAGATTCTGATTGGATTTACGAAAAGGAAAAATTTATCATTTCTATTTGTTAAATCACCTGTTCTATAATGATTTCAACATTTTGAATTTGTATACTTGCATCAACTCAAAAAGAAAAAATTGAATACGATAAAAGCAGTTGATGTAATTATAGTTGGTGCAGGACCTGCCGGTTCAACTTGTGCCATTACCCTTAAAAACAGTGGCCTTAAAGTTGCTCTGCTCGATAAAGAATCTTTTCCGCGTGATAAAATTTGTGGCGATGCAGTTAGCTCTGTTGCCAAGCGAATTTTACGTCAGATAGATCCACAATTGGAAACCGACTTACTTGATTTTGCACCTAAAACCAATATTACTCAAGCAAAACTATATAGCCCAAACTTTAAAAGTTTATCTTTTTCATTTTCTAAAACCGGTCATTGTATTCGCAGAAAAGATTTTGACAACTGGTTATTTAACATTGCCAAACAAAACCCTGATAACGAAATCATACAAGAATGTAAAGTAAAAGACGTAAAAACGTACAACGATTTTGCTGAGGTTTTGCTTGATGATGGAACAACCATTAAAGGAAAAGTAATTGTGGGTTGTGATGGCGCGCACAGCGTAGTTGCAAAAAAACTAAATAACTTCAAAGTGGACCGTAAACATTACAGTGGTGCGGTACGACAATACTACCGCAACATAAAAGGATTGGAAGGCAATGCACTGGAGGTTTACTTTTTAAAAGGTTATTTACCGGGTTATTTTTGGATTTTCCCATTAAGTAACAATGAAGCCAATGTTGGGTTTGGTATGCTAAGTGATACCATTGCCAAAAACAAAATAGATTTAAAAGAAAGTTTACACGAAATCATGAACAACATACCCGAAGTGCGCGAACGTTTTAAAGATGCCACAGCATTGGAAGATGTGAAAGGTTTTGGCTTACCATTGGGTTCAAAAAAATACAACATAAGCGGGCATAGGTTTATGCTTTGTGGTGATGCCGCCTCATTAATCGATCCGTTTAGTGGTGAAGGCATTGAAACTGCCATGGAAAGCGGCAAGTTTGCTGCCGAACAAATTTTAAAAAGTTTTGCCCAAAATGATTTTAGCGCAAACACGCTAAAAGCCTATGATGAGCGTGTGTACAAAAAAATGTGGGGAAATTTTAAAAACCATTATTACTTGCAACGGTTATTAAGCAACAGGGTTGGCTTGATTAATACCCTAATTAATATTGGAAACATACCTTGGGTAAATAGAAAAATTACTAAATTGTTTTATTAACCTTTAGGGTAAATGAACTAAATCATCATGACATTTAAAATATATACCAAAACCGGAGATAAAGGAGAAACATCATTAATAGGTGGTGTGCGTGTGCCTAAGTTTCATTTACGCATAGAAAGTTATGGTACTGTTGATGAGTTAAACAGCTACTTGGGTTTGATTATTGATGGATTGAATAACAAAGAAGAAGCAAAAGTTTTATACGAGATACAAGACCGCTTGTTTACCATAGGTTCTGTTTTGGCGAGTGATCCGGTGAAATCGAAAATGAAGATCCCTGACGTACACGAACAAGACATTGAATTGCTTGAAAACGAGATGGACCGTATGGATGCTGATTTACCTGAACTCAAAAACTTTATTCTTCCAGGTGGTAACATCGTGGCATCGCATTGCCATGTTGCTCGTTGCATATGCCGCAGGGCCGAACGTATTGTGGTTCATTTGGCTACTGAAACCGAAGTACCTGAAATTATTGTAAGATATTTAAATAGGCTAAGTGATTACTTATTTATTTTATCGCGCAAAATAGTTTACGATGCAAAAGGAACAGAAACTGTTTGGAAACCTAGAATTTAATTAATTTGTCGTTTTCCTGGCAAAACTTCTGTTAACCAACCAAACACCTGCAATGGTTAATATTACCGCAATTGCAATAGATATATTTAATTTTTCATCGAGCCAAAGCCAACCTAATATTACAGCTACTATAGTATTTATGTAAGCATAGGTACTTACAATTGTTGCGGGTAATGCTTTTAGCACATACATATAGCTGCCATAACCCAACAAACTACCAAAAATTACCAAATAAATCACTGCGTTTATTCCTTCTTGGGTAGGTGAAAAATTTTGCCACTCACCCATTGCCGAGCCAAAAAGCAAAAGAATTACACCGGCACTAATCATTTGTAAACCTGCGCCATACAAAGGGTTTAGTCCGGTAGTTTTGTTCTTGTTATAAATACTACCCAATCCCCAAGCCGAAATGGCAATTAAAATAAAAACAATTCCCAACACATAATCAGGGTTGGCCAGTTCCGCAAGATTATCCCTGAATATGATAACCTGAGCTACTAAACATGCTAAAATACCAACCCATGCAATTGGTTTAAGTGGTTCTTTAATAGCCCCAAACAATGCGTTAACAGTAATTATGCTTAGCGGTGTAAGTGCACAAATTAAAGCGGCTAAACCGCTGCTAATATGCATTTCGGCCCACGTAACTAAACCATTACCAATAACCAACATTAATATACCGTTGATAATATACACCTTAAATTGGTTCCAACTTGGAAGTGGATTACCCTTTAACAAAAAGAAACTGCAAATAATAACGCCACCTATAGCATGGCGCATTCCGGCCATAATAAAAGGCGGAAAACTTTGTACCCCAATACGTATGGCCAAAAAAGTAGTACCCCAAAAAAAGGCTACACCTGCATAGGCAAGCCATGCTTTTACGTTTGCATTCATTGCGCAACAATAGCTATTTTATGCTATTGTATCGTTACTTAATTGTGCAATAAGTTTGTTGAAGTATGCAACGCTGTGTTGTAATCGGCTGCCATACCAACTAAACAATTCGCCATCAACCAAAATTATTTTTGAACTCGGACAGATGGCTTGTAGTTCATCCATATGTTTCTCTTTGAAAGGATAAGGCTCGCTGGATAAAAAAATAAAATCAGGGGTTAAAGTTGCAATTTCGTTTGATGTTAGCTCAGGATATCTTCCTGCATTTTTTTCTAATGCATTTACCAGCCCCATGGTGCTCATCATTTCGTTAATAAAATTGTAAACACCTGCACACATCCATGGTTTACGCCAAATTAAATAAAGCACCCTTTTACCGGCAATTCCATTGGTTGTAGCATGCTTAAAATTATCAAAAGCATTTTTAATGTTTGTTGCAATAGCCCCGGCCTCATTGCTTCTATTTACCAACTGACCCACTTTGTTTACCATGTCAAGTGCATCATCGAGGTTTTTGATGTCGCTTATCCAAACCGGATATTTTTCCATTAATGCCTCAATTTGCGCTTTATCATTTTCTTCTTTGTTGGCAATAATCAAATCGGGTTCAAGTGCATCTACCCTATCTAATTTTACGTTTTTTGTTCCACCAACCACAGATTTTATTTTATGCATTTCTTCCGGGTGGATACAGAACAACGTTTGTCCTACAACCTCGTCTGTCAAACCTAAATCGTATAAAAGTTCGGTTTGAGAGGGAACAAGTGAGACAATTCGCTTGGGTTGATTAGGAACAGTGACTATTCTTCCTAATTGGTCGGTAATGTTTTTGGTTGATAATGAAGCCATCAAGGAGGGTTGATTATTGTGCAAACATGCTCACTGACAATAAAATTGTTGTCTCAAAAATATGATAAAAATAACAACCCTATTCTTTTACCCGTAAAATTTTAGTTTATTTGAAAAAAAACATACAAAATGGAACAAAAATCGGGTTGGCCTATAGCCTTAAAATATGCATTAATGTTAGCATTTGCAACCATTGCAATAAACTTACTTTTCTACATCATCAATCCAAAATCAGTTGAAGGTACTTGGAGTTTTATGGGTATCATCCAATTACTTTTAGCCATAGTTGTAAGTATTTACATCTTTGTTGTAGGCACTAAAGTGCGCAGAGATCAAAACTTAGGTGGTGTAATGACTTACGGTAAATCATTAGGCTTTATGATGCAAATGGCTATGCCTGCAGCATTAATTATCAGCTTTTATACCTTCATTTTCTTTGCATACATTAACCCTGAACTGTTGCAAAAAATAATGGAAACACAAGCCGAACAAATGGCTAACTCTGGTAAGACAGACGAAGAAATTGAACAAGCTATGCGATTTGCAAAAATGTTTAATAACCCAACAGCTGTTACTATTTTTGGCGCAATTGGTACCATGTTCCAATTATTTATCTATGCCTTAATCGCCTCTATTTTTACTAAAAAAGAACCTGTAACTTTCGAATAAAACATAAATGCAACAAGCAATAGATATTTCTGTAATCATACCACTTATAAACGAGGAAGAATCGTTACCCGAATTGGTAAGTTGGATAGAACGCGTAATGCAAGAAAACCAATACACCTACGAGGTTTTAATGATTGATGATGGCAGTACCGATAAATCGTGGCAGGTAATTGAAAAATTGCATGCAGCCAACCCTCGTATAAAAGGTATTAGGTTTAGAAGAAATTACGGAAAAAGTGCTGCGTTAAATGTAGGTTTTCATCAATGCTTAGGCAATGTAGTAATTACAATGGATGCCGATTTGCAAGACTCGCCCGATGAAATACCCGAATTGTACAAGATGATTATTAAGGATGGTTATGATATTGTAAGTGGTTGGAAAAAGAAACGTTACGACCCCATTACTAAAACCGTTCCTACCAAGTTATTTAATTGGGCTACCCGTAAAATGAGCGGTATTAATAACCTACACGATTTTAATTGTGGGCTTAAAAGTTACAACCGTGATGTGGTTAAAAATATTGAGGTGTACAACGAAATGCACCGCTATATTCCGGTTATAGCCAAGTGGGCAGGTTACACCAAAATTACCGAAAAAGTGGTGCAACACCGCGAGCGTAAATATGGCACAACCAAGTTTGGTTTAGAGCGCTTTATTAATGGTTTTCTTGATTTATTAACCATATTTTTTGTAAGCAAGTTTGGTAAAAAACCCATGCACTTTTTTGGGGTGTTGGGTACTTTAAGTTTTTTTACCGGTTTTGTAATTACCTGTATTTTACTTGGCGAAAAAATATACAACTCATACCAACTTATTGAGCAACGCGGTGTAACCGATATGCCATTGTTTTATCTTGCTTTGGTACTTTTAATTATTGGTGTGCAATTGTTTTTAGCAGGATTTATTGGCGAAATGATTTCACGTAACGCAAACGACAGAAACAATTACGGTATTAAACAACGTATAGGTGAGTAAGAAAAGAATATTAATTGTTGGTCCGGCCCACCCTTTACGTGGCGGTTTAGCCACATACAATGAACGTTTGGCACAAGTATTAAACGAGCAAGGTCACGCGTGTGATATTTTGAGTTTCTCGCTTCAGTACCCCAAATTATTGTTTCCGGGTAAAACACAACTATCAACCGACAACGCTCCTAACCACATTAACATCTACTCCGAAATTAACTCTATTAACCCTGCCAATTGGGTTAGTGTGGGTTTAAAATACAAAAAGGCAAAATACGATATTGTTGTTTTTAGGTATTGGATGAGCTTTATGGCACCTGCATTTGGTACCATTGCCCGATTGATTAAAAGTAATGGTCACACCAAAATTTTAGCCATAACCGATAATGTAATTCCGCACGAACGCAAGTTTTTTGATGCAGCTTTTACCAACTACTTTTTACCGGTTTGCGATGGATTTTTAACCATGAGCGAATCTGTAAAACAAGACTTGTTGGATTTAAATTTAACTCAACCCATTACCTATGTTCCGCACCCCATGTACGATACGTTTGGTAATGCCATTAGCAAGCAAGCCGCTAAACAAAAATTGGGGTTTAACCAAGATACCAATTACTTGTTGTTTTTTGGTTTTATCAGAAAATACAAAGGATTGGGTTTATTGTTGGATGCATTTGCAGATGAACGATTGGCCGCATTAAACCTTAAACTTATTGTTGCAGGCGAGTTTTACGAAGACAAAAAACCTTACCTGGAACAAATAGAAAAACTTGGGTTAAAAGACCGTGTTTTGGTGTGTGATGATTTTATACCCAACAACCAAGTATCAACTTATTTTTGTGCAAGCGATGTGGTGGTTCAACCCTACTTAAATGCCACACAAAGTGGTGTTACACAAATTGCCTACTACTACAACAAACCTATGATAGTTACCAATGTTGGCGGACTTGCCGAGTTGGTACCCAACAACAAAGTTGGTTTTGTGTGTAACGTAAACCAACAAGAAATTGCCGATGCCATTTATAACTTTTATACCCAACAAAAAGAAAACGAATTTGCACAGGCTGCCGAAAGCGAAAAGCAAAGATTTACCTGGCAAAATTTATGTAATCAACTTTTAAATTTGGTGTAGCAACTGTGGGTAATAAAATTAAAGTTTGTCATTTTAGCAGCGTACATAACCAAAGCGATACACGTGTATTTTACCGCGAATGTGTGTGGTTGGCCAACGATTTTGATGTAACTTTAATTGCCATAGGCAAACATACCAAAACATTAAATAGTGTTAAACTGATTGGTTTGCCCAAACCGGCATCGCGACTAAAACGTATTTTACATACCACCCGTGAGGTTTATAAATTAGCCAAACAAGCAAACGCAGACATTTACCACTTTCACGACCCGGAACTAATTCCTTTTGCTTGGTTATTAAAACGTAAGGGCAAAAAAGTAGTTTACGACATACACGAAAACGTTACCGAAAGTTTAAAAGACAAAAACTGGCTGCCATTAAAAGGCTTATTTATTAGGCTTTATTTGTGGTTTGATGCCCTTGCCGCGCGCAACTTCAAACTAATTTTGGCCGAGCAATCATACACCAAAGTTTACCAATACCGTTACCCCAACAAACAAACTACTTTGGTGCGTAATTACGCATCAAACCAACTGCTTAAAAATTTTATTAATACCAACCGCGAAGTAAAAAACAACCGTGTTAACTTGTTTTACATGGGCAGTATTGATGAGCAATATTGCTGCAAACAAATGCTGGAAGCGGTGGCTATTTTAAACAAACAAGGTATTGATGCGCACCTTAAAATGATTGGTTGGATTGACCCGCATATACAACAACAAATGAAACAATGGCCTTTTATGGATGCCATAAAAGATAAGGTTTTGTTTACCGGATTTATGGATGTGCAAGAAGGATACAAGTTGTCTGTTGATTGTAATATTGGGCTAAGTTTTGTGTCGGATAATTTAAATGTTTCGCAATCGTTGCCACGCAAAATGTACGAGTACATGCACATAGGTTTACCGGTTATTAGTTCTGGGCATTTGTTATATAAAAACATGGTGGAAACACATGCCTTAGGTTTATGCGTAGAAACCAATACCGCAGTAGAAATTGCGAATACTGTTGTGGCTATGATAAAATCTGGCAGTTATTTAAACACACTTGCACAAAACAACATCAACGCAGCACAAACCCATTTTAACTGGGAAACCGAATACCAAAAACTAAAGCAGTTGTATTTGGGGATGATGAAGTAGTTTGGGTAAAAAAACTTGGTTTGTTAGTTTTACTTTATGGTTTGTTTTGCTACACAGACAGCAACTAGCGTGCTTGGTTGGTGAATGGAATAAACTTATTTATAAACATTAACCTCGGTCGATTCAAACTCATTTAGCTCATTTAGCTCCTGCATAATTTTCTCGTTCCATATTTTTTGTTTGGCCGGATTTTGCCCGTGCTCTGTTTCTCTATCGTAACGCTCTTGATAGGCCGATAATTCTGCTGCAACTTTATCGTATTGCTCTTGAAGCTTTCTTTGCATATTAGAAACTTTCGCAAAGTTAAGTTTGGTTAAACGCATCCTTAATTTTCGTGCAAAAATCTCGGTAATATTAAAATGCATTTGCTCGTGGTTTAAAGCATACAAAGAAGAATCGCGGATAAAAGATTTAGACTTAACTATAATAGCCTCTATCACGAAATAAGGCGTTCCTTCTCGTTCGCGCACAAAGAAAACAATACCCGACATTACTTGTCCGCCAACTGCTTTATTTGCCGATACCTTGCCTTTAAAATCGGCCATGCTAAGCGTGTAATTGCTTTGCCAAATAACGGTATCGTTGTTAAGTTTTTTGAGTGATTGTGCAGATAATGATTGCCAGCTAATAAACAACAAAAATGCCAGGCAGAATAAATTTAGTTTCTTCATGTTACAACAATAATTATTAAGTTTATCTTTTCATAAACAGAAAGCTTTTCTAAGTTATATTATTTCTGAATTACTTTTATTTCTATCCTTCTGTTTTTTTGCCTACCCTCTTCTGTTGTGTTTTCTGCAATGGGTTTGGCGCTTCCATAACCATGGTATTGCACTTGGGTTTGTAAAACACCTTTTGTTACTAAATAATCTGCTACACTTTTTGCCCTTTGGGTTGATAGTTGCAAATTATCGGCATCACTTCCCACATTATCTGTATAACCTTGTATTTCTAACACCAAACTTGGCTGTTGTTTTAGTTGGCTGGCAAGGTTATTTAAACTAGCATAAGATGACCCTTCAATAGTTGCACTTTTGGTTGCAAAATAAATATTCTCTAAAACGATGTTTTGGCCAACCTCCGTGTGTTGTATAACTTGTATTGGTAAGGGTTCAAGTTTTTTGGGTTGATAACTGCAATCACAAGTTGTGGTGTCGTTTATCTCGACTAGGGAAACGTTGTCGATGTGGTAATAGGTAATTGTGAATGGCTTTTTAGTTTTAGTTATGTTGTAGAATTTCTGCTTAGTATTGAAGTATCCAATGGTGAGGTACTCTTCATCGCCTTTGGCCAAAAAACTAGAACAAACGTACATCCATTCTTTCTTAGATGTTAAAACCGTATCCTTTGCAGAGGTTAATTTTCCATATATTGGTGTAGCAAGTATGCCCTTTTGGCCTAACCTTTTGGGTTTATTTTGGTGGAAGCTGTATTGCAAATCAGAAATAGCGAAGCTATGACTATTAGACAAACGAACATACATCGACAAGCAGTAGTGCTTATTAGAATTTAATTTAGAGTTTAAGCGTGTTGATATATACTCAACCTCTCCAACAGAATAATCAAGCATAGTAAATACAATTCCAATATAAGCCCTACCATCTTGTGCTTTCTCTTTGTCAGCAGGATTAGCATCACGAACAAAATAGTCTGGTGTTGTATTACGAATCTTAAACCAATCAGACAACCCTTCTAACGTTGTCAATTTCCATATTCTGTCAGCTTGCTCAAAACTTCCATTCTTAATTAAGTTCTGACCATTACCAAAAGCACAAACCATCAACCAACATAAAGTGATTACTATTTTTTTCATAATTAATTAAGTCCGTGATACCACCTAAAAAACTTGTTATTACTAACTGGCGTTAACACTCTATGTCTCACAGCAAAATTAACACCAAAGGGTTGATTGGCTCTAACCGAGATCCAGTTCACGCGGGCAGGCCTTATATTTTCTAACATAGTTAAATTTCCCATTCATTTTATTTTAAAGGTGAAACTTTAATTGGTGACTCTTCACTGGCTGAACTCAGTCTGTAGTGTTGCGGTTGACTTTCAAAAACTCAGACATACCCAAATATAAAAATTTATAAGAAAATAACCCCACCAAGTTTTGCTTAGTGGGGTTGTTTGTTTTTATTTAACTACATACTTTGTTTTACTGCACACGGGCGACACGCCCGCGTGAACGGGGTTGCTTTTTACCATAGAATGCGGTAGCGGGGTTTATATTCATAATATATTCTCATTACTTTATGGTTCAACTCTTCTTTTATTATTTGGATTACTTCTTCGTATACCAGTTTTAGAATCAAAACCTCCTAAATGCCTTTTTCCTGTTCTATCGTATATTTCCACTTCACCTTTTTTAGAATCCCATTCATATATTCTTCCTTTTTTATCTTTCCATCTAGCTCTTTTTCCACCACCACCTTGAACAGGAAATTATTCTGCATCTTCCCAATTAATAAAGCCCTCTTTCCATCCAAATTCATCAATCTTTGATTTGGAGATTACAAAACATGTTTCAGGGTGTTCACTGAAGCCTTTCTTCGGTATTAATTCTCTGATTGCCTCCTTAGCTTTAGATTCTGAAGAAAAAACACCTATAAATTTTATTTCTTCTTTTTCTCCTACCTCATAAACATGTTCTAACATAAATACGTAATTCATCATCTTAAATATTTTATTATTTACCTATTCAAAAGCTCTGTCTCCCCACTTGCGAATTTTATCGTATTCGGTTTGTGACTTTTTAGAGTAATTACCTTTTCCATATTTTGCATCCATTAATCTTTCTGCGAACTGATGCCCATTTTCATTTTGTTTAGGCCGTTCTCCCTTTGCCCATGAAGGTACATCTTTTGCTCCTTCTTTTCCACTAATTCCTTTCTTAGGTTTTTTATAAGAATCACTACTTCCTCCTTTCGATTTATGGTTATGCCCTGCATCGGCATTGTCTTCTACTTTGGTTAGGTTATGTAATGCGGTAACTACGGTTATACTACCATGTGCAGCCAAGGCTCCACCAACTGCTGCGGCTGGCACCCCTACAACTGCTCCAGCTCCTGTAAGTGTCAATAGACCACCACCTGAGCCAATGATATACCCTCCTGCACTTTCAATGAAACCTGTGGTAACTGCTAACATATCACCAAACCGCTGCCCAACTTCTGATGCTCGCGAAAAATCTCCAAATTCTTGAGGATCACGCCTACCATATCCTAAAAGGTTGTCACTAGCAAAAGCGTTTGATGCAGATGCTGCAAACACAAAAACTGCTGTAACAAGTTTTTTAGCAAATTGAAACACTGCTTTAATAACAGCACCTTTTTCTGCTTTAATAACAGCAGAACCTAACATCAATGACCACAACCCAGAACTTCCATTATAGAAAAAATTTCCACTACTGTTACTATACTCTTGGCCATGTTCCGGATTACTAGGAGCTCCTTTAGGAATAAACTTTTCAGGATTATCACCACCTGCATCTAATCCATATGGATCAACGAGCGCTATTGGGTTATTATTCATACATGCATACCCACTCTCCCAAGGTTTCACAACAGGATCCACATTCCACCTTCTACCCAACCGGCTATCGTATTCCCAATATTCGGCAGTGTAGGCTCCAATAAATATTTCATCGTCTTTCTCGCTACCTGCATTAAATTTGTAACCCATTTAACTACCAATATTTACTTCTGGTTTTTTTATCAGTATATAAAAAATGTAATACACTGTCTATTGCTTGTTTTCTGGCACTACTGGTTTGCAAACTATTATATTCACTCTGTGAGTATGCAAAACTCAACGTATCTTTATTTAAAATAAATCTATGTACAAATGAACTAGGAGATGAAGAAAAATATTCCCAATTATTACTATCCGCAACCAAGTGTGTATAGTTTTTTAAATAATAGCTAAATATTTTATCGTGATCTAATTTTATAACATCCGATTCTTTCACTTTTGCCTTAACATGACGCAATGATTCATGGCCACGAACAAGGGTAAAATGTTTTAAATAATATTCACCATTGTGTTGATAGTAAACAAAGCTCATCATACGATTACTTTTGAGTAAATAATCATAATAACATATCAAAAAGGTATCTATTTTACTGTCTACTATCGATTTCAAAAATACTTCTGTTTCCAAGCTAGTTGTCATTCTGTGGTTTTTTTTATAAAACTCACTATTATAATAGCGCATACCACATCCTGCAATTGTTAATATGGTAAATATGAAAGCTAATCTTAATGCCATAGTTATGTTTATTATAAATACCTTGGTGAATAATAAGGATGTTCACTTTTCGGTTGCTTAGATTTTGAATTCTTTTTAAAGCTTTTGAATGCTTCTTTAATATTTAATCTCGATAAGTCAATACCACCTGTTAATTTGTACTCAAAAGCTTTTCCTGCCTCAATTCTTTGCTGGAAACGGGCCATATCCTCCTGTAGATAGTTACTTGCGACAGTGATATCTTTAAGATTCTGAATATCATTTGCGTCAGGAAATTCTTTATCAAAGTCAACAGTATTATTCTGTACACCATCACTTCTCAAATCCCCAAAATGAACCAATTCATGCAATATGGTAACAGCTATGTAAAAATTATGTGGGCTCTTTCTATTCAGGCTTGAAAGTTCCTTAAACTTTAAATAAAAGTCCGCATTTAGCTTGATTTTATCCTGACCTATAACACTCTGCGGATTAGTACCAGTAGATTCAAACGCTTTGAAAGTTCTCGGTATAGCTTGAGTTGGCTCATATTCAGCTTCCAAATTATCCTTAATGTTTGTAATTACTAATTGTGGCCCCTTACCCTCGGTAAAAACATCAATTATTTGCTCATCTGTTAATCCAGAATGCCTTTTAAATATTTCATAAACATAAGGGTCGGCTAAAAGATCTTTAGCCGCGGCCACATAACTTCTCAATAAACTAGCATTAGGATCGTTTGCCGCAATTACAAAAAGTCCATTATAATCTACATTTCTTATTGGGTTATTGTGTACAAAGCTATATGTACTCACGCCTAATGCTAAGGTGTAAAAAGGATCAACACTAAACCATCTTCCTAATCTTACATCCACTACTCTATCAACATAATCAATAGTATTATCACCATTGTCTTCTTCACCGTTAAACCCATACGTGTAAGCATTATCACATTTTTCATACGGGCTTTTCTGATTTTGTAAAGGGTTTACAAAAAAATTGATTGGGTTTTGGTATGTGCTAGTTCTCGTGTTCAACACAAAAAAATTTGGTTGTTAATGGTTCAGCAATTTAAAGTTTTACTTCAGTTTAAACAATCCACTTTGGGTACATTTTTTTCACCCATAATGAGGGCTTTTTTACCTCAAAAAAGCAAACACCTCTTTTGCACGCAAAAAACACCAACAACAAACTGACTTACAAAACATTGAACCCACAAAAAGAGCCGTTCGTATGTCAAGATAACTGCCGTTTTACTTAACGGCTGTTAATCTCTTCTACATCCCCTTGCAGACTTTAACATAACAAGCTGTTATAGTGCTAGCACCCTATAACCTAATTATGTTAAGTGGTGAGTACACCACACGCTGCAAGGGGTTTGAGTTTACTTCTTTTTGAGTTTGATTTTCCCATTCTTCACGTCAACCTCTAAGTCAACTTTTTCTTTTGATTTAAGAACTAACCAAACAATAAGCACCACCGCAACGATGGGTAAAACGTAAATTGTAATTACTGTATTCATTTTATTTTTTAATTGATTTCTGCTATAGGGTTTTGTGCGTCCAAATAGGCTTAATTCTAATTTTGCCTACTTTATACGCTATCCTTTTATTACCGATTCAATAGTGGTAAAAAAATTTGGGTACCTAAAGGACAGCAAAAACGACTCTTTTTTCAAGACAATAAAACGCTAATAATCAAATACCTACAAAAACATATTTGGTTTATCTCCAACACAACGCATCAACCCTCATAAATACCAACTGGTTTTTAGCCAATGTATTAGCATTTTTTAGCTACATATTACCCTGTGCCGAAAAGTCATCATGAATCGACTTGCTAGCGCATTTTTCATTAACTTATTTTCGTTTACTAATCTTGAAGTAGCCAAAGTAATTTTTCATCTCAATGCTAATTGTAGAGTCGTTTTTTATGACCATTCTTAGTGCTACTAAAAAGACCACCAGTACCAGCAAAATGATTAACAACATTATTTTCATATTTATAGTATTTATTTAAATTGATTTCAGCCTAAAGGGTTTTATGCGTTCAAACCGGCTTAATCATATTTTACCTGTTTTATGCACTCCTAAATGGAGCTATCAAACCCGCACTTCAATACTCGTTCTTGGTACTTTATTTTATGGGACAAGGCTTTTTGTCAATGATTAACAGATACTTAGTTTAAGACGTGCCTTTTAGATTTATTAATCGACTTACTAACGCCCTGCGGTTGTTTCATTTTTAAAGCTGATGTAAAAAGCCCTTGCATTGGCTTTGCATTTTCACATCAACTTTAAAAACGTATTGACTTGTTGTGTGGTAGTAATTGCATCACTCGTTTTTGTTGATTGATGCTTGGGCTTGTGTGGTGGGATGGTGCGGCATCTATCAATAAAAATGAGTTGCCAAAGGGCTTGGGGCATTGGCAGATTGCCCCAATAAACAAATAGGCCTTACGCCTGTGGCTTGGGCTTTTGATTGAGCGGAGCGAGATGCGCAAAACCCGGCATAGCTTGCAAACTCTTTTGCATGTTATGCTGCCTTTTAGTTGGGTGGTTTAAAGCGGCTGCACTAAAATGAGTTTGCCTTGGCAAGTGTTTTATTGCTGCGGCTTTAAACGTGCGGATGTCGTGCGTGGGCGCTATTTAACATAATGGCCTTATAGGCTTGTACCTCTCAACGCCTATAAGATGCTGTTATGTTACTTAGCTTTGGGTCAGGCTTGTGGTTATCTGGACTTGATTTTATAAATTGCTCTCCAAAAATTATGGCAGCAATAACAGCAAGAATCAGAATAGCTCATCAAGAAGGTGCAGACTTACTATATTTTTCAGATACTGAAGTCCTTGATGCTTTAGGCATCGAACACGACCAAGAATTTCAAAACCACCGAGCAATTAAAGAAGGAACCATTCTCAATATTAATGGCCAAAATTATACTGTAGTTGGAATGTTCACTTACTTTATTGATGAAGCGAACGAGAACAATGGTAAGTATGGAGTAAGTATGAGTGGTGCAGGTGAGCGCCATCCATATAATTTACAGGTTACATATTACGTGACACAAGTATAATCATCCAATTGGGTGGAACTGTTCTATATCACTTTGTAAATCTTCCATCTGATTGACTAAATAACTTTCGGTACTGCTTACATACCTGTGGCCGGCCATGTATTGAACTTGCCTAAGATTGTACTGTTTTAACCAATGTGTTATTACTGATGTTCTAACTTGTTTAAAGTTGATGAACTTTTTATTGGTCTTGCGGATCTCTTGGCTTAATCGTTTCCATATATTAATTCCGTCATTGTCTGTAATGGCTTTCTTTCCTGCTGCCGGAGTGGGTAAAAAGTAAACTTCCGTTTTATTTGATGTTAGTGCTTGTAATGATTGCCTCACCTGCAAAGTGTATTCCATCAGTTCCATGATTTGATGTGGTTTCAGTTCCAATGTTCTTTCATTGCTCTTTCGTGTTCCTGCAATAAAAATTGTCCCTTCTTTTAGTTTCACATCTTTTAACGTCAAGCGGTTTATTTCATCAGTGCATAAACCTTGGTAAATCATCAACGATAAAATGGCTTTGTTCCGGCTTCGTGATAATTGGTAATTGGTAAACCAATTTCTGTTTGCATTTGGGTCTTCTTGTGTTGGTACTTGGTAACTATGGTAAATACTTTCTAGTTCCTGTTTGGTAAAGATTGGATAAAGCGTTCGGCCTTTTGTGCCTCTTATTTTAATATGCTTGGCCGGATTATCTTCTCTGCGCTCTTCATCTATCTGCCAATCAAAAAAGTGTTTTAATATATTCAGATTAATGTTTCTTGTTTTGTTGTGCTGCCCTTTGTTTTGCAAGTGTTTTAGGTAGCTTGTTATTTCTGTATTGGTGCAGCTTTCTACTGGTATATTTTCCTTATCACACCATGTTATAAACTCCAGTACTTCGCTGTTGTAACATTTTACCGTGGATTTGCTTAAGTCTTTTGATTGTAAATATTGTTCAAAGTTACTCATGATTTTTTTATTGGCTGTCGGCCTCCGACTCGATTAAGTGCGTATAAATTTGGGTACTCTCTAAACTGTTATGTCCTAAAAACTTTGCGATTTTTTCAAGGCTCATGCCTGCTTGCAACAAGTGTGTGGCAATGCTGTGCCTGAGCGAGTGTAAGCCAATATTTTTTTGTTGCAACGCTATGTTATCACTTTGCTGTTGCAAGAGTTTTAAACGTGTGTAAAGCGCCCCACCTGTTAGCGGTTCACCATGTACATTTATAAACAAGCGATGCTCTTTTTTGGTCTTTACTATTTGGCTTCTGTAATCATAAATCCATTCTTGTAAATAAGCCACATTGGTTTTATTAAGCGGTACAAAACGTTCTTTATAGTTCTTTCCTTTTTTTACATGCAATATTCGTGTATCAAAATTTATATCATCTATGCTTACGTTTACTCCTTCGTTTCTTCGTAATCCGCAACTGTAAAAAATGGTAAGTAATGCTTTATCTCTGCTTTGTATGATTTGCTCTTTATCGGTGTTCGGTTCTTTATTGGTCAGTTCAAACAGTTCTTTTATTTCGGCTTGGGTTAATATCGTGATGTCTTTTTTGTGCAGCTTCTCTAGTCGTATTCCCAATGCCGGAACATGTGGCACACCTTTATAATTTAAAAACTCTAAAAACTTTTCTATGGCCTGTAAATGTTTATTGATGTAGTTATTTGATAAACCTCCACCACGCCTTTCATTAGCGCGTGTGCTGATGTGGCCATGATAACTTTTAATATGTTTTTGTTGTAACTGATTGATGTGGTTTACTTGGTTCTTTTCAAGATGGTGTAAAAATTCACGAACGATTAAAGGCATTCCGTTTACTGTTCCGCTTCCATAGCCTAACACGTCCAACCATTCTTTAAAGGCAGTTTCTAAGTATTGATAGCTTTGATTTTTGAGGTTAATCTTTTGCATTTTTTTTATTCCTTCAGTTTTTAAAAAACTGTTTCGTTTATGCTTATGGCTTTACTGTAGCGGGTTTTAATGCGAAGTTTTTTTATTGCGCATTCTTTTCGTGTTCGCATTGTTTACTCTTTGCATCACTGTTTTTATATGCGCCTCAATGCTTTGCTGCAATTGGATTTCGCTTGTACCGTGTAGTATTTCATATTCATATCCTAATCGTTGTTTACCGCCTGTAATGTGCAAGTAGCCGTATTCTAAAAGTTCTTTTAAGTATTGTTGTATGCTGCGTGGTGTGAGTTTTATATGCTGCCTGATGTCGCTTACTTTAAACTTTTGTAATGCGTTTTGCTCTATGATTGTTTTTAGCTTTTCGTAAAAATCTCGTACTGCTCCATTCAATTCATCGCTTCTTCTGAACAACACATTTTTCAGGTATTTAAAACCGTTTTCTATATCGTCCGGGTGGCTTTCAATGTATGCTTCGCCTGATTCTTGGTTCACCGCCTCGGTGCGTTGGTACTGATGATAAAAGGTAATCGCTTCTATAAAATTTAACAGTATCGGTAAGGCTCTGCGTTTTTTCGGGAAGTTATCAGGTAAATCAATTAATGGTGCAAACGGATTAATTACCCTTATTGGCACTAATGCTTTTTGCATGTGCTGTAATTTCTGTTGTATGTGTTGCTCTTGGTAAATGTTTACTAATCCTGCTCTATGTTGTTTCTGATAGTTCATTACTTTTTCATCCTGCGCTGCACTATCGTTCAGGTAAATCATGATGCTGCGGTTAGCATTATCTTCATAAATACTTTCTTTGGTAGTACATGCAATTACACAAACAGGCCCTTCAACTATTAACGTGATGGTTTGTAATTTTCCGTCTCTGCCTTTTTGGGTAATGGTTTTGCTTATCCGTTTTTTACTCTGTAATTCTCGTATCGGGAACAGTACACCCAATGCGCCTTCTAAATCTTCTATCAAAAATATCTTGTTGCGTATCTCTTCTTTTTTGTAGTAGTAAAATGCGTTGCTGGTAAATTGGGTATGTTCTTTTTTATCTTCATCGGGTATGCACAAAGCCACTCTTTCCATTAAATAACTTTTGCCGGTGCCGCTTCTTGCCAAACATATTACACTTATCGGGTCGGGTGTTTTTCTTGATGTCATGGCTAGCAATAATATCAATGCGTTTTCTGATTCGCCTTGTATGCCGCTTGCTGCTAGGTCGTGTATGGTTTGCTCTAATAAAGTTTCATGCTTTAAATTCTTTATTGCCTCTGCTCGTTCTTTTTCTGTTAAGGGTTTTATTAATTGGCTCTCGCCCTGAGAGTCTTTTATCTTTTCTAGCCTGTAATTTTCTAAGCACTGCGTAAGCTCGGCCAATGTGCCTGCTGTTACATTGGTGCCTACTTCCAAGCGTTCCGCTATTTTTCTAATAAACTTCTCTAACTGTGTATCGTTGTATAAATCTAAGTTGTGGCGTATAGGTGGTATTGCGCTTTGGTTTAAACTTACTTTTAGCGTTACTCTCATTCTGTCTAATCCTTCCAACCTCACGCCTCCCAATACTTCTATGGTTAGTATGCTATTTTCGTATATCAGCTGGTCGGGGTTGTTTGTATTGAAGTTCGCCATAAAAATTTATTTTTTTGTTACGTTTCGGTAACAAATGTAAACGATGCATTACAAACAAACAACACTTTTACGCATTGATTGTTACGTTTAGTTGTCTTACTTTTGACTATTCAATACAGTAAACAGTATTTTAAGCACGTATGAGTGTAAAATTTGGTGATAGAATGATACTAGCCCGTAAAGAAAAAGGGCTATCCCGTGAAGAACTTGCGGAGAAGATTGGAACATCTGGGCCAATCGTTGGCCGTTATGAACGTGGCGATATGATGCCTTCCGTTGAGATTGCTACCAAGATTTCAGAAGCGTTAGAAGTTTCGTTGGATTTTCTTGTCGGTAAATCTTCGTTGTTAGTTAAAGATGCTGATATGCTTGAACGTTTGGATGATATTGCTAAACTGCCAACTGCTAAACAAACCGAACTATTTAATGTAGTGGATGCTTACATCAGAGATTACAGAACTAGTAAAGCGTATAAAAAGTAACACAGAGTAATTTGCAAAATGCTATTTAAAAATAAAATCGATAAAAAAAGTAGTCTTTTAATTGGTGCTCCAGCACAACCTCCTCAGGCTGCAATGGTAAAGGCAATAACGGATTTACTACCCCATCACCCAGAAGTAAGGGAAGCCTATCTCTTCATGAAAGGAACAATAAGCGAAGAACCCGTGCTAACTCTAGGGGTCTATTTCAATAGTAATACATCTGCTATTCATCACGAAGTCTTTTCTTCGATAGCAATTATTATACAGTCGTACCTCTCTGAGCAAGAAATTGTCGATATGATGCCCTTGAACGGCAATATTTACAAGAGTGTTAAAGATGTGGATAACGGCTTAATCTATACTACTTAACCAATGATGTAGTAATGATTTCACCTGTTGTTAGATTTATCTCACACATCGTACTGCCACACCATGCGAAAAGTTTATTATTCAAGTATTCTACTTCGTTGTAGTAAGCGTATGGATAGTCTTGGGGGAGTTCTGCATACCATAATAAAAACTGCTTATCCTTATCTGTTGCTAATAAATTTCTCACTCCCTCAATAGGAGGAACTTCATTATCGTTAACTTTGATAAGCAAAATCATAATATCACCAACTAAAATCTCTTTAGAGGCATTATTTAGCGAATTATGATTTTGCTTTCTTTTCATATTATTTTGCCGGTAATCGTTCTGTTGAGCCCTCTATTTTCGTAACTTTATTCCCTCCTGCATTTTGAAGATTTCGCGGTATAACTATCTGTTTACCTGTTCCTCCACTAACTTCTCCTGTGGCATATTGAGTTCCTTTCTTTATTGTATAAGATGTCACTTGATCTCCTGTATTACCAAATTTATTAATATTTAACATTTGTTCCGCCTCATTTGATGTAGTTGGTTTTATTGGTGTAAAAAAGTCTCCTTCTACCCCTGATTTACCACCGTGAACTCTATAGACAGTAATATCCTCTGTTGCTTCAGACATAGTATACTTCCCTCCTTTAAAACTACTAACATAACTTTCATTCTTACTTAAAACATTTTTTATCCCACGACCAGCTTCTGTCAATGCCTTCGTACTTGAATAAAAGGATTTAATTACACCTCCTGCCATTCTACTTATACCTACGCCAATTATTATACTTGCAAATTCAGCTTTAGCGGCTTTCTCATTATACTGTTTGACCGCTGGGTCGCTCGCATTACCTGAAGTATGAATATGTGATACCATATTTGTTGGTGCTGCTGCTGCACCAATCGCTCCTTGAATAATCGGGTGTGATAAAACCGCATTCATGTAATGAATAACTTCACTACTATTTTTATTTTTTACTTTCGATTCGGCATACCCTTCTATCATTTTCATTGTAAAATGCAAAAATTCCTTACCCTCTAAATCAACCCCATCTATAGGCCGATTTTCAGAGAAAGCATATGTAGAATTCCATGGATACTCCTTTTCTAGGGGATCGACACTTAAAAATCTACCTAATCTTGAATCATGTATTCTATATTCAAAAACAAGATGCCCTCCGTCTACTCCACTTATATCATTTTCCTTTTCTTGCCCGTTAAAGCCGAACGTGTAAGCATTATCACATTTTTCATACGGGCTTTTCTGATTTTGTAAAGGGTTTACAAAAAAATTGATTGGGTTTTGGTATGTGCTAGTTCTCGTGTTCAACACAAAAAAATTTGGTTGTTAATGGTTCAGCAATTTAAAGTTTTACTTCAGTTTAAACAATCCACTTTGGGTACATTTTTTTCACCCATAATGAGGGCTTTTTTACCTCAAAAAAGCAAACACCTCTTTTGCACGCAAAAAACACCAACAACAAACTGACTTACAAAACATTGAACCCACAAAAAGAGCCGTTCGTATGTCAAGATAACTGCCGTTTTACTTAACGGCTGTTAATCTCTTCTACATCCCCTTGCAGACTTTAACATAACAAGCTGTTATAGTGCTAGCACCCTATAACCTAATTATGTTAAGTGGTGAGTACACCACACGCTGCAAGGGGTTTGAGTTTACTTCTTTTTGAGTTTGATTTTCCCATTCTTCACGTCAACCTCTAAGTCAACTTTTTCTTTTGATTTAAGAACTAACCAAACAATAAGCACCACCGCAACGATGGGTAAAACGTAAATTGTAATTACTGTATTCATTTTATTTTTTAATTGATTTCTGCTATAGGGTTTTGTGCGTCCAAATAGGCTTAATTCTAATTTTGCCTACTTTATACGCTATCCTTTTATTACCGATTCAATAGTGGTAAAAAAATTTGGGTACCTAAAGGACAGCAAAAACGACTCTTTTTTCAAGACAATAAAACGCTAATAATCAAATACCTACAAAAACATATTTGGTTTATCTCCAACACAACGCATCAACCCTCATAAATACCAACTGGTTTTTAGCCAATGTATTAGCATTTTTTAGCTACATATTACCCTGTGCCGAAAAGTCATCATGAATCGACTTGCTAGCGCATTTTTCATTAACTTATTTTCGTTTACTAATCTTGAAGTAGCCAAAGTAATTTTTCATCTCAATGCTAATTGTAGAGTCGTTTTTTATGACCATTCTTAGTGCTACTAAAAAGACCACCAGTACCAGCAAAATGATTAACAACATTATTTTCATATTTATAGTATTTATTTAAATTGATTTCAGCCTAAAGGGTTTTATGCGTTCAAACCGGCTTAATCATATTTTACCTGTTTTATGCACTCCTAAATGGAGCTATCAAACCCGCACTTCAATACTCGTTCTTGGTACTTTATTTTATGGGACAAGGCTTTTTGTCAATGATTAACAGATACTTAGTTTAAGACGTGCCTTTTAGATTTATTAATCGACTTACTAACGCCCTGCGGTTGTTTCATTTTTAAAGCTGATGTAAAAAGCCCTTGCATTGGCTTTGCATTTTCACATCAACTTTAAAAACGTATTGACTTGTTGTGTGGTAGTAATTGCATCACTCGTTTTTGTTGATTGATGCTTGGGCTTGTGTGGTGGGATGGTGCGGCATCTATCAATAAAAATGAGTTGCCAAAGGGCTTGGGGCATTGGCAGATTGCCCCAATAAACAAATAGGCCTTACGCCTGTGGCTTGGGCTTTTGATTGAGCGGAGCGAGATGCGCAAAACCCGGCATAGCTTGCAAACTCTTTTGCATGTTATGCTGCCTTTTAGTTGGGTGGTTTAAAGCGGCTGCACTAAAATGAGTTTGCCTTGGCAAGTGTTTTATTGCTGCGGCTTTAAACGTGCGGATGTCGTGCGTGGGCGCTATTTAACATAATGGCCTTATAGGCTTGTACCTCTCAACGCCTATAAGATGCTGTTATGTTACTTAGCTTTGGGTCAGGCTTGTGGTTATCTGGACTTGATTTTATAAATTGCTCTCCAAAAATTATGGCAGCAATAACAGCAAGAATCAGAATAGCTCATCAAGAAGGTGCAGACTTACTATATTTTTCAGATACTGAAGTCCTTGATGCTTTAGGCATCGAACACGACCAAGAATTTCAAAACCACCGAGCAATTAAAGAAGGAACCATTCTCAATATTAATGGCCAAAATTATACTGTAGTTGGAATGTTCACTTACTTTATTGATGAAGCGAACGAGAACAATGGTAAGTATGGAGTAAGTATGAGTGGTGCAGGTGAGCGCCATCCATATAATTTACAGGTTACATATTACGTGACACAAGTATAATCATCCAATTGGGTGGAACTGTTCTATATCACTTTGTAAATCTTCCATCTGATTGACTAAATAACTTTCGGTACTGCTTACATACCTGTGGCCGGCCATGTATTGAACTTGCCTAAGATTGTACTGTTTTAACCAATGTGTTATTACTGATGTTCTAACTTGTTTAAAGTTGATGAACTTTTTATTGGTCTTGCGGATCTCTTGGCTTAATCGTTTCCATATATTAATTCCGTCATTGTCTGTAATGGCTTTCTTTCCTGCTGCCGGAGTGGGTAAAAAGTAAACTTCCGTTTTATTTGATGTTAGTGCTTGTAATGATTGCCTCACCTGCAAAGTGTATTCCATCAGTTCCATGATTTGATGTGGTTTCAGTTCCAATGTTCTTTCATTGCTCTTTCGTGTTCCTGCAATAAAAATTGTCCCTTCTTTTAGTTTCACATCTTTTAACGTCAAGCGGTTTATTTCATCAGTGCATAAACCTTGGTAAATCATCAACGATAAAATGGCTTTGTTCCGGCTTCGTGATAATTGGTAATTGGTAAACCAATTTCTGTTTGCATTTGGGTCTTCTTGTGTTGGTACTTGGTAACTATGGTAAATACTTTCTAGTTCCTGTTTGGTAAAGATTGGATAAAGCGTTCGGCCTTTTGTGCCTCTTATTTTAATATGCTTGGCCGGATTATCTTCTCTGCGCTCTTCATCTATCTGCCAATCAAAAAAGTGTTTTAATATATTCAGATTAATGTTTCTTGTTTTGTTGTGCTGCCCTTTGTTTTGCAAGTGTTTTAGGTAGCTTGTTATTTCTGTATTGGTGCAGCTTTCTACTGGTATATTTTCCTTATCACACCATGTTATAAACTCCAGTACTTCGCTGTTGTAACATTTTACCGTGGATTTGCTTAAGTCTTTTGATTGTAAATATTGTTCAAAGTTACTCATGATTTTTTTATTGGCTGTCGGCCTCCGACTCGATTAAGTGCGTATAAATTTGGGTACTCTCTAAACTGTTATGTCCTAAAAACTTTGCGATTTTTTCAAGGCTCATGCCTGCTTGCAACAAGTGTGTGGCAATGCTGTGCCTGAGCGAGTGTAAGCCAATATTTTTTTGTTGCAACGCTATGTTATCACTTTGCTGTTGCAAGAGTTTTAAACGTGTGTAAAGCGCCCCACCTGTTAGCGGTTCACCATGTACATTTATAAACAAGCGATGCTCTTTTTTGGTCTTTACTATTTGGCTTCTGTAATCATAAATCCATTCTTGTAAATAAGCCACATTGGTTTTATTAAGCGGTACAAAACGTTCTTTATAGTTCTTTCCTTTTTTTACATGCAATATTCGTGTATCAAAATTTATATCATCTATGCTTACGTTTACTCCTTCGTTTCTTCGTAATCCGCAACTGTAAAAAATGGTAAGTAATGCTTTATCTCTGCTTTGTATGATTTGCTCTTTATCGGTGTTCGGTTCTTTATTGGTCAGTTCAAACAGTTCTTTTATTTCGGCTTGGGTTAATATCGTGATGTCTTTTTTGTGCAGCTTCTCTAGTCGTATTCCCAATGCCGGAACATGTGGCACACCTTTATAATTTAAAAACTCTAAAAACTTTTCTATGGCCTGTAAATGTTTATTGATGTAGTTATTTGATAAACCTCCACCACGCCTTTCATTAGCGCGTGTGCTGATGTGGCCATGATAACTTTTAATATGTTTTTGTTGTAACTGATTGATGTGGTTTACTTGGTTCTTTTCAAGATGGTGTAAAAATTCACGAACGATTAAAGGCATTCCGTTTACTGTTCCGCTTCCATAGCCTAACACGTCCAACCATTCTTTAAAGGCAGTTTCTAAGTATTGATAGCTTTGATTTTTGAGGTTAATCTTTTGCATTTTTTTTATTCCTTCAGTTTTTAAAAAACTGTTTCGTTTATGCTTATGGCTTTACTGTAGCGGGTTTTAATGCGAAGTTTTTTTATTGCGCATTCTTTTCGTGTTCGCATTGTTTACTCTTTGCATCACTGTTTTTATATGCGCCTCAATGCTTTGCTGCAATTGGATTTCGCTTGTACCGTGTAGTATTTCATATTCATATCCTAATCGTTGTTTACCGCCTGTAATGTGCAAGTAGCCGTATTCTAAAAGTTCTTTTAAGTATTGTTGTATGCTGCGTGGTGTGAGTTTTATATGCTGCCTGATGTCGCTTACTTTAAACTTTTGTAATGCGTTTTGCTCTATGATTGTTTTTAGCTTTTCGTAAAAATCTCGTACTGCTCCATTCAATTCATCGCTTCTTCTGAACAACACATTTTTCAGGTATTTAAAACCGTTTTCTATATCGTCCGGGTGGCTTTCAATGTATGCTTCGCCTGATTCTTGGTTCACCGCCTCGGTGCGTTGGTACTGATGATAAAAGGTAATCGCTTCTATAAAATTTAACAGTATCGGTAAGGCTCTGCGTTTTTTCGGGAAGTTATCAGGTAAATCAATTAATGGTGCAAACGGATTAATTACCCTTATTGGCACTAATGCTTTTTGCATGTGCTGTAATTTCTGTTGTATGTGTTGCTCTTGGTAAATGTTTACTAATCCTGCTCTATGTTGTTTCTGATAGTTCATTACTTTTTCATCCTGCGCTGCACTATCGTTCAGGTAAATCATGATGCTGCGGTTAGCATTATCTTCATAAATACTTTCTTTGGTAGTACATGCAATTACACAAACAGGCCCTTCAACTATTAACGTGATGGTTTGTAATTTTCCGTCTCTGCCTTTTTGGGTAATGGTTTTGCTTATCCGTTTTTTACTCTGTAATTCTCGTATCGGGAACAGTACACCCAATGCGCCTTCTAAATCTTCTATCAAAAATATCTTGTTGCGTATCTCTTCTTTTTTGTAGTAGTAAAATGCGTTGCTGGTAAATTGGGTATGTTCTTTTTTATCTTCATCGGGTATGCACAAAGCCACTCTTTCCATTAAATAACTTTTGCCGGTGCCGCTTCTTGCCAAACATATTACACTTATCGGGTCGGGTGTTTTTCTTGATGTCATGGCTAGCAATAATATCAATGCGTTTTCTGATTCGCCTTGTATGCCGCTTGCTGCTAGGTCGTGTATGGTTTGCTCTAATAAAGTTTCATGCTTTAAATTCTTTATTGCCTCTGCTCGTTCTTTTTCTGTTAAGGGTTTTATTAATTGGCTCTCGCCCTGAGAGTCTTTTATCTTTTCTAGCCTGTAATTTTCTAAGCACTGCGTAAGCTCGGCCAATGTGCCTGCTGTTACATTGGTGCCTACTTCCAAGCGTTCCGCTATTTTTCTAATAAACTTCTCTAACTGTGTATCGTTGTATAAATCTAAGTTGTGGCGTATAGGTGGTATTGCGCTTTGGTTTAAACTTACTTTTAGCGTTACTCTCATTCTGTCTAATCCTTCCAACCTCACGCCTCCCAATACTTCTATGGTTAGTATGCTATTTTCGTATATCAGCTGGTCGGGGTTGTTTGTATTGAAGTTCGCCATAAAAATTTATTTTTTTGTTACGTTTCGGTAACAAATGTAAACGATGCATTACAAACAAACAACACTTTTACGCATTGATTGTTACGTTTAGTTGTCTTACTTTTGACTATTCAATACAGTAAACAGTATTTTAAGCACGTATGAGTGTAAAATTTGGTGATAGAATGATACTAGCCCGTAAAGAAAAAGGGCTATCCCGTGAAGAACTTGCGGAGAAGATTGGAACATCTGGGCCAATCGTTGGCCGTTATGAACGTGGCGATATGATGCCTTCCGTTGAGATTGCTACCAAGATTTCAGAAGCGTTAGAAGTTTCGTTGGATTTTCTTGTCGGTAAATCTTCGTTGTTAGTTAAAGATGCTGATATGCTTGAACGTTTGGATGATATTGCTAAACTGCCAACTGCTAAACAAACCGAACTATTTAATGTAGTGGATGCTTACATCAGAGATTACAGAACTAGTAAAGCGTATAAAAAGTAACACAGAGTAATTTGCAAAATGCTATTTAAAAATAAAATCGATAAAAAAAGTAGTCTTTTAATTGGTGCTCCAGCACAACCTCCTCAGGCTGCAATGGTAAAGGCAATAACGGATTTACTACCCCATCACCCAGAAGTAAGGGAAGCCTATCTCTTCATGAAAGGAACAATAAGCGAAGAACCCGTGCTAACTCTAGGGGTCTATTTCAATAGTAATACATCTGCTATTCATCACGAAGTCTTTTCTTCGATAGCAATTATTATACAGTCGTACCTCTCTGAGCAAGAAATTGTCGATATGATGCCCTTGAACGGCAATATTTACAAGAGTGTTAAAGATGTGGATAACGGCTTAATCTATACTACTTAACCAATGATGTAGTAATGATTTCACCTGTTGTTAGATTTATCTCACACATCGTACTGCCACACCATGCGAAAAGTTTATTATTCAAGTATTCTACTTCGTTGTAGTAAGCGTATGGATAGTCTTGGGGGAGTTCTGCATACCATAATAAAAACTGCTTATCCTTATCTGTTGCTAATAAATTTCTCACTCCCTCAATAGGAGGAACTTCATTATCGTTAACTTTGATAAGCAAAATCATAATATCACCAACTAAAATCTCTTTAGAGGCATTATTTAGCGAATTATGATTTTGCTTTCTTTTCATATTATTTTGCCGGTAATCGTTCTGTTGAGCCCTCTATTTTCGTAACTTTATTCCCTCCTGCATTTTGAAGATTTCGCGGTATAACTATCTGTTTACCTGTTCCTCCACTAACTTCTCCTGTGGCATATTGAGTTCCTTTCTTTATTGTATAAGATGTCACTTGATCTCCTGTATTACCAAATTTATTAATATTTAACATTTGTTCCGCCTCATTTGATGTAGTTGGTTTTATTGGTGTAAAAAAGTCTCCTTCTACCCCTGATTTACCACCGTGAACTCTATAGACAGTAATATCCTCTGTTGCTTCAGACATAGTATACTTCCCTCCTTTAAAACTACTAACATAACTTTCATTCTTACTTAAAACATTTTTTATCCCACGACCAGCTTCTGTCAATGCCTTCGTACTTGAATAAAAGGATTTAATTACACCTCCTGCCATTCTACTTATACCTACGCCAATTATTATACTTGCAAATTCAGCTTTAGCGGCTTTCTCATTATACTGTTTGACCGCTGGGTCGCTCGCATTACCTGAAGTATGAATATGTGATACCATATTTGTTGGTGCTGCTGCTGCACCAATCGCTCCTTGAATAATCGGGTGTGATAAAACCGCATTCATGTAATGAATAACTTCACTACTATTTTTATTTTTTACTTTCGATTCGGCATACCCTTCTATCATTTTCATTGTAAAATGCAAAAATTCCTTACCCTCTAAATCAACCCCATCTATAGGCCGATTTTCAGAGAAAGCATATGTAGAATTCCATGGATACTCCTTTTCTAGGGGATCGACACTTAAAAATCTACCTAATCTTGAATCATGTATTCTATATTCAAAAACAAGATGCCCTCCGTCTACTCCACTTATATCATTTTCCTTTTCTTGCCCGTTAAAGCCGAAACGGTACCCCTCTTTGGCTTCCTCGGCTTCAACACCAGGCAAGGCCAATACGTAGTTTAAGGTTTGGTTGGCACAACCACTTAATACCTGGCTGTAGGCCGCATAACTGTAATTGCGGTTGTAGTATATATTTAAGTGGTTACGCACCTGCACACTATCGTTAATGTTTACACCTGCATTGGCCAGCATGGTTAAGTTTTGGTTTATAGATGTGCAGCTAATATAGTTAATCTGGCTTGGCATTTCAACCACAATTAAATAATCAAGCTCTACTTGTTGCAAGGCCGTAGTGGCTGTTGGGCTCCAACCTTTGGTTACGTAAAAACGTGTGGCGGTTTCGGTAGCGGTAAATATCATTTCGCGCTCAAAATCAAACGTGGTTATATTGGCCGTGGTGTACAGCTCTTTTAATGCCACAGGTGCAAATAAGCTGGTGTTTACCATGCCCATGGTGCTGTTGCTTAATTTGTACTTAACCCTATATACCCTACCCGGTACGGTGGTAAAGGTGTAGTACATTTGGCTGTAACGTTTGGTGGCTTCCATGCGCAATTTACCCTCGGTGGTGGTGCTTAAGGTTACGCTACTCTCCGAAGTAGTGCAGCTGCTTGGCGCAGTACAATAGGTGGTTTGCCAGCCGGTGGTGCTCATGCTACCTGCTAGTTGGCCCACTATTACTGCATCGCGTTTGTTGTAACTGTAACTGCGGCTTGGCATTGGTGCACCAAATGGGCTGTAATCTGTGGCATGTAATACCTCGGCACGGTAAAACCGCTGTGGTGCTGTTATGCCATTAGGTGCTTCAAATACCAAGGCATTATCCAAATAAAACTCTTGGCTGGTTCCATGTCCGCCAACTTTCTCAAGCACCAATTGGGTAGTGGTGGTAGTGGCGGTAAAGGTAATTACATAGTTGCCATCAGCGGTTATGCTTAAGCTGGTTAAGGTAGTGCCATTGTAAAGTGTGGTACCATCTTTTGCCTTGGCCTTAGCTATTAAGCTAGCTGCTGTACCTAATTTGGCACTAAAGCTAAACTTGTAGGTAGTACCTATGGTGGTTTGTATTTCTTTTAAACCACCACCACCATTTTGGCTGGTAACTATTTTGGCCTGGCGTATATCGTTGCCACTTACTTCAATGTGATTAAAGCTCACGGTTGTGGCCGGTGTAATTCCGGTGCCGGCACCACTCCAACCTCCGTTCCATAAATCTATGTGTGCATCAAAATTATTCAGGTAGGTTACATCCGGTAATTTTTTATCGGTAACCACAGCCATAACATTGCCCAAGTGGTTGGTTAATTCAAACTGTTTTTGCCCCCTGCTAAATGCAAAAGTATTGGTATAAGCAGCTACAGTTGTATTGGTATTGGTAAAGGTTTGTGTACCATCCGGGTTATTAAAGCGTGCTGCTGCCACTAGTATATTGGTACGCATTACCCCCAACCTGCTGCTGCCATACATGGCAAACTCGGTGGCTTTTATACTATCATCAAACATACGCGATACATTTAGGTAATGGCCGGTAAGTTGGTTGTACACCGTATTGCCAAAATGTTGGTGTATGTACTGCATGTAGTTGGCCATGGCTTGGCTGTAATTACTGCCATACATGGTGTTGTTGCTTTGCTGGTAGGTGCTTATTTGTGTAATGGTGTTGGCCGCAGCCAAAGGTAAATAACTTTGTAAACTATTGGTGTAATACCATTGTGTGTAGTGCGATGCATCCTCAATTTGCAGTAACGTATTCCACAATTGGCTTTGGCTGTAGTACTGGGTTATTAACGTATTAATTGGGCTACTTTGCCCGGTACAAGAGTGGGCTTCATGTGCTATACAACTCAACTCAATATCTGGTGCTATGGCGCTGTGGCTGAGTATGCCATCAAAGTCTGTTTGGTTAATTAAGCGTAAAGTATGCATAATGTCGTTAAACATGGTGTTACACGACTCTATACCTACGTTGTTTAACTCTGTTACAATATCTGTTGTTGATTTAGTGGAGAGGTCATTAGCCAATTGATCTAAAACGTTTGATATTGACAAGTTGTAACAAAACGAGTTGTAGGTGCTGTTATCTCTTATTTTAAGTGCTTGTAAAAAGCTAATAAACAAACTTTGTTCCTGCACCAAGGCATCTAAATCAAATGAGCCACACTCGCAATGGTTATCAATAATAGCCGTGGTATTGTATGATGGTACACTTGCTATTAAGTTATAAAAATCGTTTAATGCATCATTATCCTCGGTTTCTATTATGTGGTCATACGCATATTGAAGTACCTGCGTCATTACACCGCATTGGCCGCTAAAGTTTGAATTTAAGTAGGTTTCAAGCTGCCCAATTTTAGTGCTCGCACCTTGTAAATTTCCGGCAAGGGTTATATCAAGTTGGTCTAACAGCGATTGGTCTCCCGGACAAATGGTTGAACCAAAGAGCATGTTTTGTGCACCCGAAGCATAATTGGTTGAATTTTCTCCATCATACACACACAAACCTCTTAAAAAAACATAAGCAAACCTTGGGTTTGAGGCAATAACTTTTATAAAATCCGTTTCGTTGCATTCGCACAAATCGTTAAGGTAATTTTCACTTGTACCCTCCGAGAATGTTTGGCTAGAGAGGTAATAGTTTTGCAACAGTGCATTGGGTGGTAATGCTGTTAACAACCAGTTGCGGTATGGCGAAGCAGATACATTTAACAACGGTAATACATTTAACCCTGCCATTAACGAGTTTACATTTGATAAGCCCGTAAAACTGGCATGCACATGGTTATTAAACCCGGCATTGTTCACTTTATTAATATGTAAATTGGCTATAAAATCGCCAAATGATTGTGTACCCACTTGGTCTTTTAGCCTGGTATTTAGGTCGCTGTAGGTAATGCTGCTGTAATCAATTACTTTCTCCATTTTACGGGAGTAGGTGGCCATTACATTACCTTGCGCATCGCGCACATAATACGTGTACTCAGTTGGACCTGTTTTAGGTATCACAATTTTTACAGCTCGGTGTCCATCGGGTGTGTATTCAAACTCTAAGTTTGGTTTACTGCTACCCGCTGTTCTGTTTATGGCTGTAATTTTTCCATATACATTCCACTTAATGTCTTCAATCTCTTCGGCTACATCTTTAGTTAAATTACCTATTTTATCGTAGCTGTAGTTGTCTGTTAACTGGTTGTCTACGTCATCAGCGTAAGCCGTGGCATCTATTGCATCCAAAACACTGGTAAGTTGGTTGGTACCATCCTTGTAAGTGTATTCTAGCTCATCCATGCCAATACCCAAAATACTTGAGCCATTACGTATTTGTGAGTTAATGTTGCCATTAGGATCGTAAGTAAACTCATTTCTAAAATCAGGTAATGCGTTACCACTGGCATTCCAGGTGTTGGTTGATTTGGTGTAGTTGTTATAATAGGTGGCTAGTTTTAACCTGTTAAGCTGGTCGTACTTATACAACGAAGCCAAAGGTGCGGCACCATTTTGCATAAACTGCCCAATGGCTGTAACCATATTACTGATATTGCCATTAAATAAGCCACGGTTATCTGCCGCAATTACACTTCCTTGTTTAATACTTATAAAGTTGGCAATTTCGGTTTGGGTGGAAGCAGGCGTGTAATCTGAGGCAAAATAACCTAACTCAAAACCAAACTCATCAGAAGCAAAATACTTGTGTAGGTTTGATGCGTTTGAGGCTTCTCCATCTCGTCCCATGTCGCGGGTTGGTGTTAATGCAACTCCGTTAACCGCCTTTAGCCAACCATTTATGGTGTAGGCATAATCTATCCCTTGGCTAAGGTGATCTCCCAACTCAACACGGGCAAGTGGCCCATGTAAATAGTATAAATAACGGGCGTCATTTTTAAGTAACTCAGGTCGTGCTCCAGTATACACATTGGTTAAACGGTTATCGCCATCATACTTATAATAGTGTATAAATTGGTCGGGCTGTTCGGGTTGATACATGACCCAATTTACTTTACCACTAATTAAATCGAAGTTGTATTTTAAGGTTTTTACATCTTGCTCAAAACCATAATTAGCCAGCGAGGTTATTTGCCTTGCAAGGGTATTTACATTACCGTTTATATCGTACGAGTAGTACACCGCATGTTTAATATTACTGGTGGTTAATGTACTTTCAATATCTTGATAGGTTGTTTTTGCAACGCGATGTTGTAAATTCTGTTGTTCAAGTATTTCATCATCATACAACTGTGCATCATCGTAGTAAGTGCGCGTTATTTGGCTTCGCACACCATCGGCTATCAGTGATGTTACTGAATTGGGCTGACGAGCAATGGTATGAGAAACTGCTGAATTTGTTTTAACCTGCCCCACCTCGATTATCCTGCTCAATTCATCATACTTGGTATAACTGTATAAATTAGGTTCCACAAATTGTTGTTGCGCATTTTGCGAAAATACAATCCTCCCCAAATCATCGTAGTAAAAATTACTTTCTCCGGCATCAGGCGTACTTTGCCATATTAATTGGTTTAAGGTGTTATACCTATATACTGTTACTAGCTCATGATTAGGAACTATTGGTGTGGAAGAAGTACCATTGCCTATCTCCTCTCTTCTTGTATACACATTTGCCAGTGTTGTTCCACTTAATAACTTTACACCTTTGGGTGGCACGGTTTTTATTAAATTACCGGCTACATCATAATAGTATAAAGTATAATGGTAATCGGCAGGGGTATATTTTACTTTAAGAGATTCTTTAACACTAAACAAACACTTTTTAATATACCCTAATTCTATTTCGTTCAGTTGTTTTTTAATGTAATTGTTATAAGCCAATTGTGCATTTGCTTCAACTTCTTTGTTAATTTGCGTTATGCATGGATCTTCAACCGGAGGCAAATAGTTAAACGGACGGTTGCACACTTTTATACAGCACGGGTATTGTTTTCTTAGTGCAGGTAAATCGGTGCCATTTAGCGTTCCCCTTACAGTGCGTATTACAAAACGTTGATTTGCATTAACAATATTTGGATCGTATAATTCTACCCTAACTTTTACTTCAAAAGAATATCCACTACCCCAACATATTGGTTTGATATCAAAAAACTCTCTTATAAAGCAGAACATGTTTGCTTCATGGTCACTCGTAAAATTCAACTCCAAATTACGAAGAACCAGAGGGTCGTTACTATTAGAGCTAGTTGCCTCAAAATTAATCTTATAAAAATTATTGTAGTAACCTCCACTTAATTCTCTTGAGGCATTATAGGTATAGTTGGTATTTTCCGGGAATATATAATTACCTAGTTGTTTAGGGTCGTTACTACTTGCCACTACAGGTGCCGGAATAGTACCAAAGAACTTATTTACTACACGACCACTTGCGTAGGTAGATGCATTTTGAGACAATACATTAAGATAATCCTCCACACTTTTTAATACCAAGGTTCCTGCATAACAATCAGGACAGTTTGTTCTTCCCGTAGCCATTGGATCCGGATCAGAGTTAAATGGGGCACAACCACAAACATTAAGTATCAGGTATTTCAACCAATCGTCAATATTTGTGTTGGTTGCGTTAGGGTTTATGTGTACTGTAAACAATTGGGCAGTTAAAGAGCATTCTGAGGCTTCCTGAGTGAAAGTTATCCTGCGCATACATTCTGGATTATAGCTGCCAAACAAATCCAAGAAATCTTGGCGTACGTTTGTCCATTGAGCGCTCTGCTGCCATCTCGAGAATGTATATTTATTAATAAATAGGTGAGACTCACCAGCAAAGTTACTTAATATAAGTGCCTTTAACGTGCTGCAAGAAAGCGCTATATCAACATAACAAGTTGGAGGGGGATTAAATACTCCTCCTCCTCCTGGTGAAATAATTCCTCCACCAGGTTGGCTACTACCAGGGGATTCAGGGCAAACAAGACCTGTGGGCAATTTATATCCAAGTGCTTTAGCTCGTTCAATTAGTTTTTTGGCTTTATCATTATCCCAATCTCCTTGCTCTTTAATTTCATCACATAAACTCATAATCTCTGTTAAATTGGGTATAGGCACTGTTAACCCCTTTTTTGCTTTCACATATTCCTCAAAGGTCTGTGTCGGGTTATCGATATCATATTGCGCTTTGAAGGCTTTCAACTGTTTACATCCGCAAACATCCACTTTACCAATTTTTCCATCAGCAGGAGTCCCTGATCCACTACCACTACCGCCACCTATGTCAACACTTCCACTACAACGTAAAGAACCAGGAAACTTATAAATTGAATTCGCAAAATTATATCTAAGTGCATCAAGCATTGCATTAGTCCAAGTAAAGTTTTGCAGGTTAGGCATAATACAAGGATCACCAAATACACCAGCACCTCCGGGAATCTTTCCTACACCTATTACAGGTGGCAAACCATCTAGGGCGTCATCATTATCAAAATCACCTCCCGGATCCTCTACATCATTTCCGTTTGTGATTTTTTTTCCATTGGCAGCTAAGCAACATAGTTCTTTTAGTTCTTTGAAATTTTGGAGCGTTTCTCCATTGTTATATAATCTGGAAAACTCCTGCTCAAGTTGTGCATCGCTGAAAGTTGGGTTATTCTTTCTAAGTTCGAAAATCTTATCACATCCGCATTTATCTTCCGGTGTTGTTGGGGTAGACATAATTCCTTGTATAGCACTAACTTCCGGATTTATCTGATTAAAAACATGTTGAAGTTTTACTTTGCTGCTGTTTTGTTCAACTAAATACGGTGTTAAAGATGCTGTTAAACCCAACTCATCCTCATTTAGGCTTTCCTCGTTAGAATAACTAAAAAATCGTTTACCTTTTTTATATGTAAAGTATGCTTGCTTATCAACCGATGGTATATCAACAACGGGCTTTACGTTAGTTAGCTGTGCCATCAGGTATTGTTCCGTTTGAACTTCAGGTAAAAATTGAGATCGATTGTTTGCTTGAGCAAAATTGATATCAGAAAATAGCAATTTAAACCCTTCGAAAGTATTGGCTGTGTTGCATGATTTTATTAAGTAAGCGTAATCGGCAAATAGCAAATTCATATTCAACTTATTGTTTAAATAATTGGTAAGTAAAGTTGAATAGCTCGTGTCGCTGATTGACAATGATAAGTATTGGTTACTGAACGCTATAAAATGTGGTGCTACCTCTAAACAGCCGATGCACGTTTTACATTTGCGGTCATAATCAACCTCTTCTTTTGTTAAAAGAATTAACTTTTGAGTTGTTTCTGGTATTGAAGGTTTATCGGAACAACTGCAATCATTATTTGATATTGTACCGGTAGTGATAGGACAATCTTTTTCCCCATCCTGAAACACATTAAACTGGTTGTTATTACAACTACATGTATCAGAGTATGGGCTATTATATGCCAAATAATCATGGTTATATGGCAATGGCATTGAAAAAAACAAATCATCACATACGCCTTCTTGGTATACATTATGTGCCACCAGCACATCTTTAAAAGACTTTAGCGTGCTATTTACCCCAATTGCTACAGTACTGGCACCAAGCGGATTATATTGATCGCACCCATCTTTGCACACTTCAACCATATCATCCAATATTTGGTCAATTTTAGTTTGTGAAAGGTTTCCGCAAGTTTTTAATTGTTCTTCCCAATACAATCTGTATCCATTACAAGTAGTCGTACAATGCGCATCCATGTTATTTGAAACTGCATTTTTACTCGCAGATAAATGTGTATTTGGAGTTCCGGTTGAAACTTGGGACATTGTTTTAGGATCGAGCAATGTACCTGTGGCACTTCGATTTAATGAATTACCATCACTAAATCTTGGGTAGAACCTTTTTTCTTTCCTAACAAAAGGATCAACGCTGCTACCAAAAATATTCGGCTCTATAGAAGGGTCGCAATAACAAGCGTTAATACCACTGGCCTCTTTTAGGTAGTTTCTGTTTGCAAGATAAAGGGCGCGGTAACCCTTCCAATACATGTCTTTTAAATCATTGCATGAATAATCTTGATTAGTAATATTAATCCTAGCTTGTTGTACACACCTATACATAGCCAATGATTGATTGTCGGAAAGGTGGTTACAGAACAATTGCATAAGCGGTACATCTGTCATCCTATACCTATACTTATTGGTAACATTAATTCTTAGTCGACCAACTTTTGCGTTTGTTTGAGGATTAATTAAAAGTGTATAATATAGCGTGTTATTAGTTGAAGAGAATGCTCCGGGTTGTATTGTCAATAGCTGATTGTTTACATTACGGTCGTTAGTTACTGTCCCTAATAATCGTCCTGAAGCAATATCCCTCACTTCATAATGATCACTTGTAGAGTTATAAACAACATCAACTAATACATCAACTCCATTGGCCCTTACAAACTGATCCATCTCTAAATAGTTATTCATTCTATTGTTCATTTCTGTTTGAGAAATGATACAAGAACCTTGAGAGGGGTTGAAAATTGGATCAGATATAATAGTTGCAGAAGATGTTATTACATCAGGAGGGGTTAGGTAGCTTTCCGTAATGGCCTCAGCATAAGAATCGGTACTTAACATGCCTGCTTCAAAAGCTGATATTTCAGCATGGGCCGAACATTTTACATAATAACAATATTCCGGATGTCTTTTTACAAGGGTATTCAACCACTCCTCTTTAAAGTTGCTTACAAACTCGTGAGTTGTAAGTTCACTTATTGTTTTTTCAATTCCATCAATAACAACAGTAACATTATGAAAATTATCTAAGTCTCTTCTGAAGCCAATACCACTTATCTCATTTGTAGACAATATGTTATACCCATCAATTACTGTATTGTTGGTTTCATGAACTTCTAAAGCTTCAATAACATTTGCCGTTATCTTATACTTAGCATATTGGCCACCAGGTCTCATGTCTCCTTTTAATATATCTAGGTATGTTGCACAGGTATTTACCCTTTCAGGCTCACATATTTCTCTACAATTGTTCAGGTATGAATTAAAAATTTCTATTGCTCCATCAAACTCCTCTGGCGAATATGACTCATTACCAAAATAGTCGATTACAAATTGATCTTTTGCTGTCTGAATTTGAGTTGGTGTAGGATTGGATTCTAAGCCAAGCTTTTGATAACATTCAGTGCAAGTATACTCACAACCAACATCGCTCAAATTTAATCGAGCCCGCGCTTTAAAGTCGTTTAAAGTACTGCATGCAGGGTTGCTTAGTAAATCATTCAACGCCTTTTCCTTGTATGCATCCAAAGCAGCCTGGTTTATGGCCAACTCTTTACGAAGGGTGTATACACCTTGCTCCAAATCAACTGAAATGAACCCATCGTTATCAAAATTTAGTATAGTAGCAGCCTCAGGATTATTTTGACAGGTAACTGATGTTGCCCCTTGGGGATAATTTCCAATGAGGGTTACATAAGGGGATTTAACCTCAGTACCTAAACCATTAAATTGCTCATCACCACATTCATTAACTAAACTTAGTTTTAAATCGTACACACAATCTAAACAATAGTTAATGGTGTTACAAACACTTTTCTGGTATGTTTCAGGATTTGTTGAATAAAAAAACTTGTATTGGGTAGGCTCTGTGACAACAAAAGAAAACTCGGTAACTAGAGAGGTTCCTTCCACCCGATTATTTTCATTGTGCTGCACTAATTCCTCCGTTAAGGCATCTGCTTCAACAAATGCAGATGACCTATATCCTTCAACCTCATCAAGTGCATTTGGATTAGCACCCGATAAAGCTGTTGCTACTACTTTGCCATCCGGATTAATGTAGCTTATACTAAATTGATTGTTGGCATCTACAACTACCTGTTTCTGATAATGCTCCGCGTAACCAATTTCTGTTCCAAACAGTCTATCCAACTCTTGCTGCGTTGGTCTTAAGTAGTGAAATCTGGTTTCATGTCCTGAACCAATTTTATGGTCTAACCCAGGTGATGATTGTGCTGCAATTCTACCAGTATTATCTGGCATATAAACCTTTTGCACAAATGGAAAACCATCGGCTATTGGCACATAATTATTAAAACTAACATAGCTGCCATTATCCTTCAGGGTTGATACTGTTGAATAATAATTTGCGGCACCTGAAAAATTACCCATGGGTTCGGTTGGTGCCACACAGGTTTCAACGTCCTCATCAAAATGAGCTGCGGAATACGGTGTAGTTTCATTGAACATACTCAAATTAGCATAAAACGTAAGTTGATTGTTACTTACAGGAGTTGGTAAAACATCAATAGCAGGACGACCATTATAATCATATATTTTATCTTGTACTAAAGTAGTAGTAATATCACCTCCGGAAAGATCGTTCCCGAAAACCTGTGAAACAACTTGTCTTGCTCTTAAAGTGCCATCGTAATAAGTTACAACCTCTTTTCTTTTACCCTCTTCAGCAAACTCAGCAGTGTATTGCCAGTTTAACTTTCTTTGGTGTTGTTCGCCATAACCAGCTACGCCACTATTGTATGTATTCGTTATTTTTTGTATCTCAGACCAACCAAACTCAATCCTAATTTTTTCTCCTTTATCATCAAGCGTGTAACCAACGGCCCTCACCCTAAATAAAATGTCTCCAACCTCAAAAATGTTATTGATTGTATATCTTGTACTTTTAATAGTTACTCTTGAGGCATCGAACCTGAAATCATTGTCGTTTGGTGTCCCTACTACTTTTAGACCACTGCCATCAGCAGAGTACCTGTCTATGTATCGCCATTCTATATCATACTCAGTTGCCACAGGAGATGATTCGAAAGTTATGGTAATTTTATCATTATTGGCATTAAAAGTAATTGGATTGTTACCAAAAGTTATTGACATAGGATAGCTTACATTTTCATAAGTTTGATAACGTTCTTGTTCTATTTCCAACTCCAAATTTAAAAATGAAGCATATGCCGGGTTAACAACGGTAATATTACTTACCTTAATTGCATGGACCCAATCAATCATTTTTATGTTTGTTTCTTTGTAACTTAATCCGGTCTTTTTGTTGTAGGTTACATCCAAGGTAACAGGCTCCGTAATTATGTTATTTGATGTACTCCCTTGATCTATTGAAGGATTATAAATCAAATAGGTAACATCAAATGATACTTGGGTGCTAAACTCCTGAATATCATACCCTGTTTTGGGTTCTAAAAGTTTAAGTAAAACTCTACCTGTAGATTTTGCAAGTACCTCTTCAGCTAGATTACTCCTCCAACCGATTGATGTAGAACCACTGAAAGGGTTATTGTTAAAATCAGAAGTATACACTGATTTCTCAATTGGCGTGCTAAGCATGGCTGAGCCAAAAATACTATCAGATATGGTGTTAACATTATAAAATAAGGTTTGTGCATTGGACACTGTAAATGAGCAAATAATCAAAACGATCAGACCAATTTGCTTGATGATGTTTTTTGTTTTCATAGGGTCTATTTGCGTTTTTTAGGTTCTAATAATTTATACAGTTTATAATTTTTTAATGCAGGGTTTAAGCTTACCTCCTTTTCTCTTAAAATCACCCAATCTTCAATCTTGAAACACTTATCTTTTTTGTGGGTTAAATCAGAATAGTTCATTTCAATTTCGAGTTTAATTTTCGAGTGCCTGTCCACCAAATCGGGTGTATAACCAAAATAGTCTTTAAACGTTAAATCGTAAAGTATACTTAGAGATGTTATCAACCCAACACCTTGATCAAAAGTAAAATCAATATAAACCATTTGCTCTCCTTGTTTTAAAGGAGATAACCTCCACATCCTTTTACCATCAACAGCACTAACTAGTTGCTGATGATAATTTTTACTAAAGGTAGAGTCGCCTAAATACTTTAAAATATTGTCGGTATTGGGTTTATTATCGTAATTGTAAATGCTGCTAACCACTACATGTTTTGATTCATGGTTGATTGAAATGGTGTATTTATCATTATTCCATGTTGCGAAATCATTGTTGAAATAGGACACCCCAAAACTGGTTTTACACCCATTAAGGTGCATCTTATCAACCAACTTAATTTGTTCACTATTTACACCAAACATGCTATAATCAATATTGAATGCTAACTGTTTGTTGGCAAAATTTCTGGAAGCAACCAACAAATCATCTTCAACTTTTTGATAAGGCTGTACTTGAAACCCAATAACAGCCCAAAATATTAACAATAAATATGTCATAGTTTTTAGTTCGAATTGTGATTACGTACTTCTCTTACAGTCATGACTCCTTTTTCTGTTTCTTTTTTAATGCGCTTAAGTGCCCCTTGCTCATCATACTCGTAAAAGGTGGCAAAATTATTTTCATCTAACTCTGCCATTAACCTGTTATTGTATATGTTATAAACGTACGATTTTAACAAGGCTCCTTTCGGTTGAATTCGTATATCATCATACCAAGTGCGTATTTTGACACCATCAACAACAGATGGTGTTAGTTCTACATTTACAGTATTCGCATTTTCCGGTATTGTAAACTCTCCTGTAAACCTTTGCCAACCTTCAATAATTGGTCCTTTAGGTTTTATGTTAACAACAGTCCCCCCAAGTTCAACCCTCACTGTAGCATTAATATCTGCTCTGCTCACAATGCCTGTTTTATTTACGCTCACCCACCCTGTTATAACATAAGTTTTACCTTTTATAGGAGCGAAATTAGTGTTACAGTTCGGGCAATCTTCAACAAATGGAATACCAGTTCCGGCAGTTTCATTTACGTTTAAATCATTACATAGGGTAACTGTATAAGAGTTTCGAGTATTGTAAGTGATGTATCCGTCAACAAAAAAGGAATTTCGCCCTGTGTGTGAAAAACCAGTATCAATTCGTCCACCATCTATGGTATGATTTGGAAAATACCAATGTCTTCCATAACATGCTTGTTCTCCTAATATAGGCCTTTCAAATGTTTCAAAACCTACCTCCTTTAAACGTGCATTGTTTGCATTGAGCGAAACCAGCCCATCGTCAGTATACAAAACGGAACTGAAATTATTTAATAAATCTTTTGCTTCTATCGGGTTACCAAACTTATTATAACGGGTAATGTTATTGGTCCATTTCCAAGAGCTTAAATTATTGGTAACTACATATTTTTCTATGGTAGTAGCTCCCGTAGGTTGCACATAAAGTGGATTAAAATCACTAAATACACCATCTTTACGTTGGTTCGTTGCAGTTGCATTTTGTGGAGTTCTATTGGCATAGTATACATAGTCTTTCTTTTTTCGCCAATTACCATAATACTTGTAATGATCTTCAGGTAAAAGATTTACACAAAGTAACTCGCCTATAAAACTGTTGTTTATGTGTGGTAGATCATTATATGATATGTTATCAAAGTCAATTACAGCTTGTGTGGCAGAACACCCTGGACCATAGTCCAAACTTACCGTCAAACTACCTTTTAGTTTTCCATTAACAATACTTGAGTTATCAGTAACTAAAGAAATAGCTACCGGAAATTTATTATGGCAAGTGTTATCATAATCGTGTATTAAATTAAACATGAAAGAAGTTCTATAAAGCCTGAACATCCTTTTTACTTTAGCTGGTGTTATTGTATTATCAACTGTTCTTTCAATGTAGAACTCCCCGGCTGGTTCACCATTTTCAGTAGTCCCTTTAACAAAGAATGTATTGGTCCTTATATTATTAAATGCCTCATTCAAACTTGAAATGTTTTTATAACCAATTTTTCTTATATAGTCACCCTGCAATTCTTCAGGTTGGTCATTTGATTTAAAAAAATAATCTAAAAACGAGATAAACTCTGGTGTATTGTATGCTCTGGTGTATGGGTACGTAATTTGTTGTTGCTTACAGTTAATTTGCCAAAGATTGTGATACTCTGCTCCACTGGCTTGCACTATTTGATGGCTGGGAGAAAGTGCCATTACGTTAGGTAAAGGAGGAAGCAATGTGGTTGCAGAAAAAATAGGGGCAGATGGGTTATTATCCCTCCCTGATCTAATCACCCTTATTGTGCACTCTTGTGCACCACTTAATGTTGGGGAAGCAATTATCGGCTCCACATTCCAAGCTTGGTCCTCATATTGCACGTAGTTAAATAAATACTCATTGTTATTAACGGTGATGGCCAATAAGTCGTTTAAATGAATACTCTCGTAAAAGTTAAAATTATCTGCGGTTACCGGAATTATCTGGTAACCTCTAACATTGGTGATGTTCGTGTTTTTTTCTTCAATTGTTGCCTGAAAGGTTAAGCCCTCTGTAGTACTGGCCTGCCCCATTCCGTTGTATGCCCAATGTGCCGGATAAGTTATGTTATAAAGAGGGTCTTTGAACTCGTTGGTAACTTTAGAGTAAAGTACCTCGCCTGTGAATGGATCAAACGCCAAGTTTGTTTGGGTAATGGTTGCATTATCCTCCCACACAACCGTTCTTTCCAAAATACCAAATCGATAGATTACCCTTGTTGAAGACACCGTGCCATATTTACTATTTTCTTCTCTATAACTTGGTATAGGAATTGGGAAAAAAGCCGGGATGAATCCGATAGCCTCAGCCAGCATGTTCGCCTGTAAGCCAGGATTATACATCTTGTTATTTTGATAATTGGTTTCAAAAACCATGTCAGACTCAACCCCCAAAAGTACATTCTCCTCTAATTGACCATCAGGGTTTATAACACTCACATAATTGTTCAATTTCTTTGGATTATCAGCATCTGTTTTATAGAAATACTCTTTTCTTTTAATCAGCTTGGCAGTTAATCCACCAACAGGTTCAGAGTATACTGATTCTGACTTTAACTTACCATCCATATCATTTAACTCTATTTGATAACCCTGAGAAAGGGTAACATTATTCCGAACGTTAAGTTTGAAAAAGTTCTTAATCAATAATCCTAAAGCAGGCTTTATTTCCTCTGATTTAATGGGCGTTCTTTGGGTAATTGTAGGAAAATCTTTAGTTGTATAATATTCATTCACAACATACCCTGTTCCATGCTTTTTAACATTTGCTGATGCAGGTGTAATGTTACGAACCTTTACTTTACTATAAGTAATACTTGGCGAGGGAAACAAACTCTCTCCGAAGGGTTCTTCGGCATAAAACTTATCATCAGGAATTAACACATTTTTTTTATCCGTAAATACTGGTTGTTTAAATGGATTTTCATCATTGCCAATAGCGGGTTCATAAGATGCTACCCCTGAACTGATTATTCTTCCTTGCTCTTCAGTTACATACTCATACTCTTGTCCGTAAGAAGTTCCACCTGATCCTCCAACCGACATAAATCCCCAGTTGTCATTAATTTCTATTCGTTTTACGCGAAGTCCACCTCCATATTTGAATCCAGTACCCTGTTTTAATCTAATAATACTTCTTTCCAAATCAACTTGATCTGCATATCTTGATTTTAATAATCTATCATTAACGCCAATGACTAACTCTCTCAGTTTGCCAATAAAACCTAAAAGTGCATACATATCAAAATTTGACTCCTTCATCTTATTTGATCCGGGAAAAGCATGTTGAGGTAACACAAGCCTAAAATACTGCCAAGCGGCTTTTGCAAAAGGACTCGCGTCAGGATCATATGAATCATTTGCGTCATCTTCACTAGTTACCGCTTTTACTTTAATGGCATATTCGTGGTTTGTAAGACGTTTAACAGTATTGCTACCATCCGACTGATAATCAATTTCCACATACCCTCTCACATACTCATATTTATCGAGGTTGTGCCTTATTTTGGTGTAAAAATTAAAATACAGATATCTAGTTAAATCAGAGCTGTTCTTGGAATCAGGTAAATACCTATTTATAAACTCTTCTACAGACGGACAAGATTGCAACAATACAACATGCACCCAGTTATTTGCATCATCATCAGTATAAAGAAAATTAGATTTGTTTGAGCTTCCATCTTGACTAAACCCTGCAACTTTACACATCATCATGGCTTTTTTATCTTGCACATACGCATAATCATCAGATTCATAATCAACAGTTATAGTACCTCCAGAAGGCAATTTAATCGACTTCAGATTCCATTTAGAAGCATTTGCATCGGCAAGTGCTTTATTTTGTTGGGTATAAGGAAACTCATCGCACCCTGAACTTAATCCACTTGGTGTACCCCAACGGTCAATAAACTTTGGAGCGTATACAGCCGAGGGGTTATCATATGTAAATTCGTACCTAGACAACAATCCTTTGTTTGATTTCCCGTATTTAAATGCGATACTCTTCAATGTTAATTTTCCATTACCACTTGTACCATTGTATACACCGGGCATAAGTGTATAATCATAAGCAAATAATATCTCTTTTATCGGGGTTGCATCAGCTGTACCATTAGCCTTAAGATCTTGCTTATTGTACAAAACTATACGGTCTAATTTATAAGACAAATTTGAAGTGCTTGAACTCACACCACCGTTAATATCTATCGCGCCCTTCCCGTCACCTCTGGTACTGATATGAAAAACCGCAATAAAATTTTTAGATTCCACACTATGCATATACCAAACCTCTTTTTCGCCATAAATTATTGACCCTTTGTCGTCAAACTCATCCGCGTACAATAGCTTATTGTGTTGTGCGGTATTGGACTGAATAGTATGGGGAGCCCTCCAATTGTAATTACCTTGTATATTGCTTGTGTTGTTGTTACCTCCGGTTGTTTTGGTATAGTTTATTTTGGTATAAGTGCCTAAATCTTCGTCATCAAACCCAGGGGCACCCAAATCAACATAATCAGGAGAAATTACAGAGGTAAGTAAGTAAGAATGTGCATAAGCCGGTAACTTTGTTTCACTGTAATATCCATCATAACCTTCTCCTGAGGCCATTTTTCCCTTCTTATCAGCAATAATACTCGGATTATAGTTTACTGTTCCGTCATCACAATTTTTGGCGTCATCATCAGTGGTAAATGAAATCTCTCTTTGTGAATGATTGTATGCAGGTAAGCTATATACATATCTGGCACCTCCGGCCGCGACAGTAGAAATCTCAGTAATGTGATTACTTTTTCGGCTATCATCAATTCTGAGTACATTCCATGAATATCGGTTAATAGAAAAAAGATAGTCATCGGGAGTTGTATTCAGTGGAACATTAAACACATGTTTATCAAGACAATGAGTTGCATTACCAGCGGTCACCACATTTATATTTTGGTTAATTGCATCCTTCCCCCCCCTGTTTGTGCCTGTTAAATCAACCTTAGATGTGCCGGATGCTTCATCTCCATCATTTTTTACCATCACCCCCAAGTCTACATCTGCAAGAAAAGTTGGATTATATTTGGCAAGGGCTGGACGTAATACATCGTTCAAATTCTTATTAGGAAAAAAGGTTGTGTTCACTCTTGTTTTTTCTCCGGTTTGTTTAAAATAGTATGGGGTAGGATACAATGCATTATTCGATCCGGTAAAACCAATTTTATCTTTTAAAGCAGAGTTATTCCATTCTCCACTTTTAGATTCAGTGTATACAATATTGATGTTAGCGCCAAGTTTAAATATATTCCCTATTGCAAATTCAAGTCCACCACTTCCTCCTATACTTGATGAACTTGCATAATTATTAGATACCATACCCATATCGGTACGGTAAGCACGGAACATCCCTCCAATACCTTGACCTGAGATGGTGTGGATATCGAACGTATGATTAATAACAGGTAAATAAGGATTGCTTTTAGAATATACACCCTCTTTTTCTTTTACATAATCACTCAATGAAACATCCCCAATTCTGTTATGTGCATTTAAATAACCGTATGCTGGATAACTTACAAAATCATTATTTTTACATTGTTGTTCAGTATAGTATCCTGAAACATTTAATCCAATATCAATGCCAATTGGTAATTTAACTCCGGGCGCCACGGAAAACATTGCATTGCTGCCAGTAAAACTAGATGTTGTGCTTGGGATATTCGTTCCATACCCGTAGCTCACATAGCTGCCACCCATAGAATGCCCAAGAGAGGAACTATATGAATTTCCTCTTGAGTCTTTTAACAACTTATTTACAGATAAAGAAGGGCTTACTGATGTTGTTTTTAGACCAGTACGAGCGTTAATTGATGTACTAGAACCTAGACCAAATGCGACAGATAGGCCAGTCTTACCCAATCCAACACCAAGGCTAACTCCTCTGGAGTAGGAAATAGATATACCATCTTGACTATTACTCGTAATGGCCCCACCCAAATGAAAAACCCCACCTATTGAATAATCTAATCCTAAACTCACCTCGGTTCCTAATCCCTTGTAATTATTATAGAATAGACCATAATTAGATCCTATGGGGGGTCTCAATCCAAAAAACTCTTTATGGGCACTAGTATTAACTCCAATAGTTACATTAGGTCTGGTATATTCATACTTTTGAACTTGGTCTGACTCACCATTAAAATCATCGGGTAGTCCCCTCATGTTTCTATTAATTACTCCAGCGTTAATGTTCCAACCCAACCCAACCCAACTGGCCTCTTGCTCCATGTTAACACCACTGTGATAGGCGATATTAATGGGATAACCCTCTACATCCAACAAAGGAATATTGTAATTAAAATCCCCGGTTGTAAGGTCCACCATTTCGGTTGTACCAACGGGTTCAAAACTTTGTACTTCCGGTTGGCTCGGCCCACCGCTTAGTGCCCAAACAGCTGTTGGCGCTACAATTTGGAAAATGATGTTTACGGATAAAAAAACAGAAATAAGTCTTAATAGGCGTTGCTTTTTCATAATATTGTTTTTACAGGGCAATTGATGGTATGTTTTTAAAATCTTTGGCTTTGTATTGGAAATAAATTTTCCCAAAATTGAAAATTTGGTCATTCCAGCAGATACTAAAGTCTTCTTGTTTGATGTTTTCAGGAACTTCAAATGTTAATAGTATATTTTGGGCACTCGACAAATTGTAGCTTCGTTCAATGGTATGCATACTGCATTTTAAAATATTACTTGAGGTGAGGTAAGTTACGCTTTGAGGCACATCAACCATCAGTTTATTTATTCTTTCATTAAACTCCGCAATAGAGTTTACATCTTTATTTAAAGATGGTTTGTTTAAACGATTTGAAATTGTCAACAAAAAATATCTTACGTCTTGGTTTTCTGTAAGTGTTGCATTGATAATTGAATCGTTCAAATTATTGTTATCAATTTGATTTAGTAAGAAGTACTCAGTAGGTAAATATTTTAATTCAATTACCCAGTCGTTTATTTCTTCTTTTAAAGCCAAACCATTATCCGGATCTTGTATGTACAACAAAAACTGCTCTCGGTTAACTTTTGGATGCGTGCAACCTGATACATAAAACAACAAAAGAGCTACAACAATCTTACTTGCCTTCATAGTTCTGATTTATATATTGGATTAATTCATCTGATACATCATAACTATTTTTACCATACAGCAAGCCGGTTTCAGCTCCCATAGTAAAAAGAAAATCAATGTTATTTTTGGTACTATACTCTTTGGTGTATTGGTTTAATCTTTCCCAGATTTGTTTGTCATACTTATTGGTTAAAGCTTCATTCTGCTCCTGAAACAATTGCCGTTTTTGGTAAAACTCCCGTTCTACATAATCTTTAATTTTGGGGCTATTACCTATTTCCACAGCCCTCCAAACTGCTTGCAAACTGTCTAATACATTTTGACGGGCTAAAAGTGTTTTCTCCAGGTCTTGTTTTAATTCCTTCGACATGGCAAATTCATTAAACACTTTATCTATGCGTACAAATGCCATTTTTTTATCTGATGAAAAAAATATCCAAACAAAAAACAATGCTACAATAACGAACAATGCGAGGCTAACCAAAATAATTTTTGACTTCATCTTTATTTAACTATGTTGAACAATAAATACTTTTTTGAACGACCGCTTGGACTAAAAATAAGCCGATACTCCTGCCCCTCCTTTAATCCACTTAGTAATTCCAAATCTACTTCATAGCGATTTTCACCTTGTAAAATCTTCACCTTATCACTATATATTTTACCTTTATCGCTTACAATCTCTAAAACACCTTCGGACTCGGCATACCTTTCATCGTAAATTATTTTTATTTGATCCTTAACTAATAGCGCCTGACCGTCAACATCATCTCTCAGCCTTATGTATCCTTTTGTTATTTTTGGTTCATCTGGAGCATTAAAACCATCAACAATCTTAAACGACCATACTTCTGTTATTCCAATAACCTCATTGTATCTGTTTTTAACAGATACACCCCAACTGTATAACATCCCTGTATCAAGAGGGTAATTTGCAGATGTATATTGATAGCTGGGTGTGGTCAAGTCTTGAATAAAAAAAATTGCCTTGTTTTTCGAAAATGCATCTGCTATAGTTTGCCCTTTTCTTACCTCACACAATTTCATCTCATATTTAATATCATTTGTATTTAATATTGGTGTGGGAGGAATCCAATTAAACAATGGTAATTTGGTAAATAATAACTCTTCATCGGGTGGGTTAATCAACATAGGAGGATTTAATAATGTTACTGTAACATCTTTACAGTCTTCAGCTAATTCCTCTCTGGTATCCGGGTTTAAAGCATAAATGCAAAAGTTGTATTCTCCGTAAGTGAGTAAACGATTTGCGGTATTAATTTTATTAATGATGTAATTTGGGTTTATGGTTTGCTCATTAAATACATTAACCCCAGGGTTAAGCTGAATCGTGCTGCTTGTTGCATCTACTACCTTGGTTCCATTTTTACTAATTATTACTCCCCTAACAACAACTTTAGTTGCTTGATTTGCAATAATGGAAACATTGAACAGCTCTGATACAGAGGTTGAAATTGTTTTGGGTTCACTTAAAAGCAAGGACACTTGGGCCTTAGCATAAGTAGTAATTAGTAGTAAAAATAATAATACTCTCATTGTTAGAATTTCTTTCGTAATTGTAAATTCATTATTAAATTATCGGAATTGTCTGATTGCTCTCTTTTCAGTGCATCTATCACATGGTAATTTAGAGCGCATGAAACAAACAATCCTCTAGGCAAACTGGATGAAAAACCTGATGAAATTATAGATCTTGTCTCTAATGCGCTTGAATGCATATAAGTGTATGATGTGTTTATGAGAAAATACTTAGCAACACGCTTAGATATACCTGCCCCCAGAGACTTGATAGCTAATAATGAGTCAGAGTTTGTGTAACCCGTATAACTACCATTTGTATTTAAGGTCAAGTTAATTTGGGGAAACAAACAAGACAACTGACTCCCTGTATAATATTGATTACCAAAATTCATTGTAGAATCAGAAACCTCTCCTCCTGATAAGCCTAATGTTGAAACGGAGGTAATTCTAAAATCTTTTTTAACCAATATATAGCTTAAGGCGAGTTGTACTGTATTAAATTTAAAGGTACTAGAAAACTTAGTATTACTATTCTCAATACCCACCTGTGTATGCATACCTGTTACAGATAAATTGGTTTTTTTATTGAGCTTTACGCTTGTAACCAAGGATGATGTATTTGCGAAAAAATTAACCAACTTGTAACCATAAAGATTATCCTTGTCAAATTTATTCATGAAGCTGAAATAATATCTTTTTTTATGAAAAGACTGTTCCCATTTGAATTGTAATCTAAAATTATCATTTCTTAAATAATATGCCAATGGGGTATAGTAGTATGGATCCACCCACCTGGCCTCTATCTTCATTTTTGCTTTAATCTCTGATATACTCCAGAGAAGAGATGCCCAATATGCGTTACTTTTAGCATCTAAGAAATTTTCATGCGTTTTAAACAACCCTAACCCTCTGTTTAATGCAGAATTGGCAATGCTCAATTCTCCATTTATGTTTTTGTATTTATACTTATATGATAAGTTGATTATGGAAGTACCTAATTTTGAACCGCCCTCAAAATCTTGAAATGAACCAATTGATTTTCCCATAAAGTCAGATTGAACAAACAGCATCGTAATCAAATTATTTCCTTCATTTCCAAATCCCAATATTTGTCCTTTTACAAACTCTTTTTTAAGATTGGACTCATTCATGTAACTTCCTTGATTAGAATATGTGTATCCACCAAAGGCTCCGACATACATTTTACCGGGATTAATGCAAACGTTTATCCCTGTGAGGTTAACGCCATGAGTAACAATGTTTGAATAATTCAAGGTGAAACTGCCAACATCAAAAGATCTCAGCCCATGAAGCCATCGTTGTGAATTGTTTAGTATTGATTTTCTCTTTATGTATTTTCTGTAATTTTTATCTGTTAATGTATATCTACCCTTTTTAGCATTTTTTTCTAAAACTAATCTATCTCTATTTGATTTTAACCTATCTATTGAGTCTCCTAATAATTTCAGGTACCCAATTTTTGTCTGAATAGATTTTTTCAAACGAACGGCCTCATTATAATCAACTGTGTCAAGTTGAATCAGAGTGTCAGATTCATGTTTCAAAATAATTCGCTGCATCTTCTTGTAATTTCTTGATGTTGTATCTCTTGAAATACTTTGAGCCAGGTTTTGCTTAAACATTTGACATGTATTAATATTACTTTCTAAATTCTTAACATCCTCAAACTCCAATTGATTATTCAGTTCCTCTTCAACCCGCCTCCTAAGATTGTCTTCGAATAGGTCTTTATTAAAACTTAAATTTGCAATATTATTTAACATTACATTGCTATGGTCGGTTGAATAACTTAGCCCAACTTTAAGAGGTATAATTCCAATATTTACATCACCATCAACATTTACATCTTGGTAAAAATTATAACGAGACTGTAAGTTATATTTAGTTGATTGGTATGTGGTAGAGGTTAAGATTTCAAAACTTGCTGATGTATGATACTTTGGTATTTTCGTGGTTAAAGAATCTTGATTAGCATTCATCAAGTATGAAAAAGAAGTTAATACCGGATACTCTGATAAGCTATCAATATTCGCAATGAGTTTGATTGTACAATACTCTTTTTGATTACTCAGTTCAGTTGTGGAAGAATACCTTGAGTTTGATATAACTTTTGATAACTCATACTTAGTACCACCATCCGCAGAAGATATAACCTTATAAAGAAAAGCATGCTCATTTCCTATAGAAACTCTCGCCCAAAAAGTAGTGTCAATTGCTACTTCCATTTTTATAAGAAAAAAAGGATTAATTGAGTCTTTTTTAAATGGCGGAGTTATGGTACAAAAAGTCTGTGCATCCAACTCCGAGGCATTAATAAACACAAGAAAGAAAATCATAGACAAGGGTTTAAGGTTATGCATCTTCTCTAGCTAAGAAAATATCAAACAAAGAGTTTTACAAATTTTTTTTTTGATACTCCTATCCATCTTGAGTAAAACGATATTTTTTTTGCAAACTAAATAAAAGTTAATAATTGCAAAATAGCATTAGAGTCAATCAAGGCCATTGCCTCATGTTAGACTTTCCAATAAAATAATTTCATACACCATATAATCACAAATATTTGTAACCAAAGACTAAACTTAATAAAGCAGCTTATTATTAGTGTTATAAAAAGTCTGAATACAGGTTAACATATGATGGCAAGAATTTATATACAATCCAAATAGCCAGAATTAAATCGACTTCTATAAATGTTAAACATGGATAAGAGTATTATGATACAACTTTAGAATCAATTAAAGTAGTGTTTATTTTTCTTAACCAGACTGTATTCTTATTAATAAATAACCAATATAGCACGTTTAACAAACTTTTTTAATGCCTATAACACCTGCCACTTGCATTGGTGGTGGTGCGTTTGCAACGGTTACCAGCTTTGGTGGTTCCTGAGCATTGTACTGCTTTTGAGGTGCTGGTTTCAGTTGGTTTACCTGAGTTAATCTGTAAATTATCTTCTAAATGTTCTACTGTTTGTATTTGGTTTTGGTGGTGATGGCAATACCCATTAGCATTAGTGGTGCGTAGTTTACAAGGAGCGTTTGAGCTTTTAGAAAATCCTTTGCACTGTGTTGCTTCTCCTCTTTTTTCGGTTGTGTTTTGTATTTGGGTTGATGCGCGTAAACCCCACAATATTGTATGTACATTCGCTTCAATCAGTGCTTCTTCATCAGCCGGCAAAGCAGCAAAAAAGTTTATATCGGTGAGGTTTTCTAAGCTATCAATGCTTACCACATAACTTACCAATGGTTGTTGAGAAGCTTGGTTGGGTAATACAAATGCAATAGCTTGTTTGCCTCTGTTTCCATAAACTAAGAGTGCTTTATAATACAAATTGGGTACGCTTACTTTATTGCCGCCAATGTAGGGCAAACCATTTGTTAAAACCGGACCTGTGGCTATATAAACTTCATTAAACTGTACAGACCAATCGCGCACTTGTTCTTCTAATTTTTTCCAAATACCACGGTTAAAACTTGGTACTTGCGGACTCATATTGCTGTAGTAAAAAGATTCTTGCATTGTTTTCTCGCTCCAGGCCATATCAGCAGCCGGAGCTAAATGTCCGCGATCGTAGCCACTTTGTTTGTAGTCAGCATCAGTGGCAGTTCCGCCTTTAACTTTTGGGTCGGGTTTAAATTTATTGGTGCGTTGATTGGTACCTTGGGTTTCGGCTGAAGTTAACTGATAGGCAACCCAATTTGATTGCTCGTGTGTTTTGTTGTAACACAGAGCAAAACCGGTGTGATACGTTATGGTTTGATTGGGTTTTAATTCGGGTAACTCCAATCTGGCCAGAGTTACATCTGCAGTATCGTATTTCCAAGTATAACCAGGAAACAAAATAACCTGCTTACCATCTTGCGTTAACGCTTTTTGTTGCGAAAAAACAAAGCTGCTGCCAAACATCAACCCAAGTAATAAAAAGTAATATGGTAGTGGTTTAGTGTTCATGGTTTGTGGTTGATTGGTTGTTAGTAACTGGTTATTAGTTGATCGGACGCTGGTAAAGACCGCAGCCCCGAGTGCTTGGTGTATTTAATGGTTTGTAGTTTAAAAACTTCTCCAACTTCTAACTTCCAACCTCAATCACTTCATCAGCAAAATCGTATTCAAATGTTTGGTTTGATGCAATAACAACCAATTTATTTTTACGGAGTTTTAAAACCATTTTTCGGTACCATTCAATTCCTTTAGCATCAAGGTTGGTGCAAGGCTCATCAAAAAACAAAATGGGCGAGTTGGCATAAAAAGCCTGTGCTAATTTTACGCGTTGTTTCATGCCACTGCTAAAGTGTTTTACTTTTTTGTGGCGACTTTCAGTTAACCATATTTCTTTGATGATATCGTTGATGGTGTAACCACTTTCAATGGTTTTAAAGTTGAAATGAAAGTGAAGTTGTTCTTCTAAAGTAAGTTCTTCGGGTAAATCTAAATAAGGTGCAACGTATGATGTTTGCTGATGAATCTGCTGTACCGGAATGGTTGCACCTGTTTGTGTATTGGTTAATACAATGTTGCCTTTTGAGGCGGTTTGATAGCCATAAATAATTTGTAATAAGGTAGACTTACCACTTCCGTTGTTTCCGGTAAGTGCATAAGTGTTGCCTTGTTTTAATAAAGCAGAAACGTTTTGAAAAAGCCACTGCTTCCCAAAACGTTTCCCTACTTGTTGCAATTCTATTTGCAGCATATTACGATTTACGCAATTGAAATCCTTTCATTACACCACGCTCTGAGTCGCCAATAAAACTTAATATTTCATCGCGCTCCGGTGTGGCCGACATTTGAGTTTCAACCACCTTAACAGCTTTACTAATGTTGGTGTTGTGTACAAACAGTACACGATAAATATCTTGTATCTCGTTAATTTTTTCGTTGGTAAATCCGCTTCTGCGTAAACCTACAGAATTAATACCTTCGTAAGAAAGCGGGTAACGACCTGCTTTTACAAATGGAGGAACGTCTTTGGTAATCATACTGCCACCTTCAATCATTACATGACGACCAATGTTTACAAATTGGTGTATGGCACATAATCCACCAATACGTGCATTGTCGTCAATGGTAACGTGGCCCGCAACTTGAACTCCGTTAGCAATAATTACATTATCGCCCACCATACAATCGTGAGCCAAATGCACGTAAGCCATAAGTAAACAGTTGCTACCAACTTGTGTTTTCATTTTATCAACTGTACCACGGTTAATCGTTACAGCTTCACGAATGGTAGTATTATCGCCAATAATTACCTCTGTTTCCTCGCCATTAAATTTTAAATCTTGAGGAACTGCACCCAAAACAGCACCGGGAAATACTTTACAGTTTTTTCCGATTTTAGTATTTGGGAATATGGTAACATTAGGGCCAATCCAAGATCCTTCGCCAATGGTTACGTTTTTATGTATTACCGTAAAAGGTTCTACCACCACATTGGCGGCTATTTTGGCTTGTGGATCAATGTATGCTAAAGTTTGAATCATTAGTTGTATAGTTTGTGCTAGTTGCTAAACTGTTTTATTAAATTATTTTTTTGCTACCTGAGCCATTAGTTCAGCTTCACAAACCAACTTTTCGCCCACATAAGCATGTGCTTTCATTACGCAAACGCCTCTGCGTATTGGTGCAATCATGTCAAGTTTTAAAATTAAGGTATCGCCAGGTAATACTTTCTCCTTAAACTTAGCATTATCTATTTTCATAAAATAGGTATTATAGTTTTCAGGATCTTCTACTTGCGATAAAATCATTACCCCGCCTGCCTGTGCCATTGCTTCAATAATTAAAACGCCCGGCATCACAGGGTTATTCGGAAAATGGCCGGGAAAAAATGGCTCATTTATAGTTACGTTTTTTATAGCCACAATGTGACTTTTACCCATTTCAATCACTTTATCAACCAATAAAAATGGGTATTTATGCGGCAAAAAGCGGCTAATATCGTTGATGTTATAGATAGGCTCCTTATTGGGATTATACTTAGGAATGTTGTTGGTTGAGCGTGTTTTTTTGATAAGTGCTTTAATACGTTTACCAAACTCAACGTTTGCAGCATGACCGGGACGTGCAGCCATAATTTGTGCTTTTATTGGTGTACCGATTAATGCCAAATCACCAATCAAATCCAATAATTTATGACGTGCAGGTTCATTATGGAAACGTAATTCCACATTATTTAAAATACCTTCTTTACGTACTTCAACTTTTGGTTTGTTAAACAACTTGGCCAAGTTCTCCATCTCTTCATCCTCTATCACACGATCCACAATTACAATGGCATTATTTAAATCTCCACCTTGAATTAAACCATGCTTTAGAAGCATTTCAAGCTCATGTAAAAAGCAAAACGTGCGGCAACTTGCTATATCGGTTTCGAACTCTTTAAGGCTGGTAACCGATGCATGCTGGCTGCCCAAAACCGGGGAATTATAATCAACCATTACCGTTAAACGATAATCATCTAAAGGCATGGCAATCATCTCAATATTTTTATCGCCTTCGTGGTAATAAACATTATGCGGTACCGCAAAATACTCACGCTCTGACTCCAATTCTTGAATACCTGCATCTTTAAGTGCCTTAATAAAGTAACGTGAGCTGCCATCCATAATAGGAGTTTCAGTGGCATCAATTTGCATTAGGCAGTTATCAATTTCCAGACCTGCCAACGAGGCCATAACGTGCTCAACAGTTGCAACACGCGCTCCATTTTGTTCAATGGTTGTACCACGAGATGTGTCTACAACATTATCTACATCAGCATCAACAATAGGTTGTCCCGGTAAATCAACACGTTGAAATTTAATACCATGATTTTCGTTAGCCGGCAGAAAAGTAAGTGTAACGTTTTGTCCGGTGTGTAAACCAACACCACTGATACTTACAGCCTTTTTTATAGTTGTTTGTTTCACTATCTATTTCCTTTTTATTTTTTTTCTTTTAATAATTTTTCAAGCTCTTGTACCCTCTTTTCTAAATCGGGTAAATTGCGGTAAACAACACCTGCTTTTAGCGCCTGTCTTAACTCAATAGCAGGGCTCCCAAACCATCTTCCGTTGGTTTGAGTAATATTTCCTCCAACTCCACTCTGCGCACCAAACTGGCTTCCATCGGCAATAGTTAAATGTCCTGCAAAACCAACCTGACCACCTATTACACAATACTTACCAATTTTGGTACTTCCTGCAACTCCACTTTGAGAGGCTATAACCGTGTGCTCACCCACTTCTACGTTGTGCGCTATTTGAACCAAGTTATCAACTTTAGCTCCTTTACGAATAATGGTGCTTCCCATTGTAGCCCTGTCAACAGTTGTGTTTGCTCCTATTTCCACATCAGCTTCAATAATCACATTGCCTGTTTGAGGTATTTTTTTGTAGCTTCTATCAGGTAACGGAGCAAAACCAAATCCATCGCTACCAATTACAGTACCCGAATGAATAATGCAATTATCACCAATAGTACACAAATGGTAAATTTTAACCCCTGGATACAGTGTTACATTGTTTCCAATTTTTACGCCTGCACCAATGTATACATGTGGATGTATCTGGCACTTTTCGCCAACCTCCGCTTCTTGTCCTATGTAAGTTAAAGCGCCCACAAATGTACTTGAATGTACTTTAGCACTTGCTTCTACCACAGCCGATTTATCAACGCCTGCCACGCCTCTGCCCACATTAGCGAACTGTTCCAATAAAAAAGTAAATGCTTGGTAAGCATCATCAACCTTAATTAACGTAGTGGTGATGGGTATTTCGGGATTAAAAGTGCGATTAACCAACACCGCTGTACTTTGGGTGGTATAGATGTGTGGTTCGTATTTAGGATTAGCTAAAAATGATAAAGCTCCGGGTTGGCCTTCTTCTATTTTGGCAACAGTATGTAGTAGTGCATTTTCATCACCAACAACCTCACCCTGAAGCAATTTGCTAAGTTCCTTTACTGATATTTGCATGAATTTAGGTTAACTCAATCACGTGTTAGCTCGGCAATTTATATATTTTTCGGGTAACATAAAAAGTATTTGGTAACCGACTTTGCTAAGGCTGATATATTGTACTGATCAGACGCAGTTGTGATATCGGCAGTAGTGCCATTTTTGTATAACACCTTTATGTTAAACACTTCCGGACTGTATGCCTTGTTGCTTACACTGTCCGTAAACACATAATAATCTGCATCTTCTATGCTAATTCCCTTTTGTGCAGCCACTTGCTGTTTCAATGCTTCAACCCTGCTTTGGTCAAAAGGCTCTTCATGCTTTAACTCAATTTTGGGTAAATGCCTATCGCGTATTTGCGAGCACAAATCACTTAATACCTTATCGTTGTGTTCGCTCCAAACTTTTATTGATAAAAAAATGTCACTATCATCCAACCTGCTGTAACGCATCAAAACTTCAGGATTATGCAACAATTGCTCAGCTCCTGGCTTTTCGTACAAAAAGAATTTAAAATCGGGCGAAGCAAACAAATCAACTTTTTTATTGGCCAAATAACTGGCACGTTGCAAGGCTTTAATCAAAAGGGTTTCGGCAGCAATTACTGTCTTATGTAAATAAACTTGCCAATACATAAGCCTGCGGGCAATTAAAAACTTTTCTATGCTATACACGCCTTTCTCATCAATCACCAACTCATCATTGTATACGTTTAACATATTTATAATTCGGTCGTGACCAATTACCCCCTCTTGCACACCGGTGTAAAAGCTATCTCTGCGCAGGTAATCAAGCCTATCCATATCTAACTGACTGCTTACCAACTGGTGCAGGAATTTTTTATGGTATTGATTGGTAAATATTTGAATGCACTTACCCAACTTTCCATTAAACTCCTCGTTCAGCATCATCATAAATGCCAACGAAAGTTGTTCGTGGTGTACATCTTTAATCAACACTTCTTCCAATGTATGACTAAATGGCCCATGTCCAATGTCATGCAACAAAACTGCTGCACAAACAGCATCTTTTTCGCCATCGGTAATTTCTACCCCTTTGGTTCTCAACACATCAACTGCCTGTGCCGTTAAACTCATGGCTCCAATTACATGTTGAAATCGTGTATGTAGGGCGCCCGGGTATACTAAATTAGATAAACCTAATTGTTTTATTCTGCGTAAACGCTGAAAAACAGGATGTTCTATTAAATCAAAAATTAACTCAGAGGTTATATTTACAAACCCATAAACCGGGTCGTTAATTATTTTCTTTTTGTTTGAGAAGCTTTGCACAATATTTGTCTACTTATTCGTTTTTTGATAAACACAACTCAGCAAAAATAAACTTAATATGAACAATACCCACATACTTTGGGCCGATGACGAAATAGAATTACTTAAGCCACACATTATATTTTTAACCAACAAAGGTTATACGGTTGACAAAGTTACAAGCGGAGTTGATGCCATTGATGCTTGCAAAAAGAAACATTATGATATTGTTTTTTTAGATGAAAATATGCCGGGCGTAAGTGGATTGGAGGCACTTACCACTATCAAAACCATTTTGCCTGATGTGCCGGTGGTTATGATTACCAAAAGTGAAGAAGAGCATATTATGGAAGATGCCATTGGCAGTAAAATTGCCGACTATCTAATTAAGCCAGTTAATTCGAACCAAATACTACTATCCATTAAAAAGTTGTTGGATAATAAAAGATTGGTGAGCGAAAAAACTGCTCAAACCTACCAGCAAGAGTTTAGGCAAATAGGAATGGAGCTTAATGATGTAAGCGATTTTAATTCGTGGGTTAACTTGTATAAAAAGTTGGTGTATTGGGAACTTGAATTGGCAGCCAGCAACGACACAGGAATGGATGAAATTTTGTTGATGCAAAAAACTGAAGCTAATCGTGAATGGACCAAATTTATCAAGAAGAATTTCACCAACTTTTTGCGTAAACCCGATGAAAATACGCCAACCATGAGCCACACCACAATCAAGCGTAAGGTTTTACCGGAATTAAAAGGTGATGTTCCGGTGTTCTTAATTATGCTGGATAACTTTAGGTATGATCAGTGGAAAGTAATCCAAAGCCAGTTGAACGAAAATTTCAGACTTATAGCTGACGATAACTACCTGACTATTTTACCAACCACAACACACTATGCACGCAATGCATTTTTTAGTGGTATGCTACCAAGCGAAATCGCTAAGTTATATCCTAATCTTTGGGTTGATGAAGAAGAAGATGAAGGCAAAAACATGCACGAAGAAGAACTATTGGGTACACAATTAAACAGATTGGGCTACAAAGAAAAGTTTAGCTATACTAAAATTACAAACCTAGATAATGGTAAACGACTTGTAGATGATGTGCCTAACATGTTTAATAACAAGTTTAATGTAATAGTGTACAACTTTGTTGATATGCTAAGCCATGCGCGTACTGAAATGAATGTGATGAAAGAGTTGGCTGAAGATGAGGCAGCATACCGGAGTATCACTGCCAGTTGGTTTGAACACTCACCTTTGTTTGATGCATTAAAACGTATTGGCGGTAAAAAAGCTAAAATTATTATCACCACCGACCATGGCAGTATTAGGGTTAAAAATGCAGTAAAAATTATTGGAGATAGAAGCACCAGTACAAATCTTCGTTACAAACAAGGCAAGAACCTAAATTACAACGAAAGTGAGTTGTTTACAGTTAAAGATCCTGCAGAGGCATTCTTACCAAAACAAAATGTGAGCAGTCGTTATGTATTTGCTACCGGTAACGACTTTATGGCCTACCCGAATAACTACAATTACCATGTAAATATGTATACCAATTCCTTTCAACATGGTGGTATTAGTTTAGAGGAAATGATTGTACCATTTGTAGTTTTAGAAACCAAAGATTAGTGTGCCTATGCTTACCCTGTTTAATGCTTACTCAACAAAAATAAGTGCCTCATAAAAAGGAAGCAAGCAAAAAAAGTTAAAAATATTTAACAACACATTTGTTCAATTGAAAAGGCTTCCTATCTTTGCACCCGCTTAACCGAATAATCTTACGTTAGGTTAACAAAGAAACACTCCTAGTTTCGATAATAAAACTGGAACTGATTTCGTAGCTCAGCTGGTAGAGCATTACACTTTTAATGTAGGGGTCCTGGGTTCGAATCCCAGCGAAATCACAAAAAAGCCTGAGATTAATCTCAGGCTTTTTTATTATACTTCTTTAACAATATCAATACACCAAGGTTCCTCTAAAACACGCTTTACACATAAACCGCTTATGTGGCTCTGAACTGTAATAATCGGCTCTTGGAGTTTTTTAGTTTAGCCAGGACTTCAATTGAGGTTTGATATAAACAATATCTCACTCTTTCTGTATCGGTATTTGTGCTCCATTATCACCCAAAATATCTCACATTATTTAACTGTTTCAGTATTAACTTGAATTGACTCCCAATTAGATGACACTACAATAAAAAAGCCGCACCAAAATTTGATGCGGCTTTCAGGTAAAAACCAATTCGTGTTATTCAACTTTATAGTCAACAACCTTGTAACCAAGTTTGCTTAAAGCCTCACCTATTTTCTCTTTATCACCCACAACTACAATAACCATTTTATCTGTAGGTAATAATTCGTTTGCTAATTGGTTTAACTCAGCTTTGGTTAAAGATGCCAATACTTTGTTTTGTTGATCAATATAATCTTTAGGTAAGTTACGTTCTGCAATTACACTTAAGAAACTTGCTTTTTGGAACGGAGTTTCATAGCGTAATGCATCGCCAGAACGAAGTGATTTTTTTGCAAAATCTAACTCTTCATCTGTCATACCACTTGAGCGGTACTTGTTCAACTCATAAAATATTTCTTTAATAGCACTGTCTGTTGCTGTACCACGCACTCCGCAACCAATAGTATACGGTCCTGCAACGTCACCACCTGAAAAACCTCCATAAATACCATATGTAAATCCTTTGTCTTCACGAATATTTTGGTTGATACGGCTGTTAAAATTACCACTTAGTGGGAAATTCATTACACGAGCTTTAAAATACTTACCATTGTAATCGTATGGTAGCGCTAAATATCCAACACGAATTTCGCTTTGTGATGATTTGTATTTATCCACCAAGTAAATCTGCGTTTTTTCAACAACAGGAGCATTCAAGGTTACATTTGGTAATACCGTATTTTTCTTATTCCATTTGTTTAAAAACTGTAGTTTAGGGATAATCTCTGTTTGTTTAATATCACCCACTATAACCAAATTGGTTAACTCTGGCGTATAAAACTTATCATAATAGGCTTGTACATCTTTAACAGTAAACGATTTTATGGTTTTAAATGTTCCCTCAACAGGCTCGGCCATGATTGATTTGTTACCATAAACTAATTTTGCATAAGCTTTTTCTGCTAAATCACCGGCATCAAATTTAGATGAATTGATACTTTGTGCTACTGATTTTTGTATACGTTTAAAGTCTTCAGGGGTAAACTTAGGACGAAGTAATTTTTCTTCTAACAAAGCCAATGTTTTATCTAAGTTTTTCTTTTGTGCGGTAACCGAAATATAGGTATTATCCCTGCCTGCACTAAAGTTAATGTAGCTACCGAGTTTTTGCAGTTCGGCTTCAAATTGTTCAGCGGTATAATTTTGTGTTGCTTGGCCCATCATCTCTGCAGTAATTGCAGCCAAACCTGTTTTCGATTGATCATTCATCGCGTTGTTACCACCTTTTATACTAAAATATAATGAAACGATAGGTAACTCGCTGGTTTCTGTTCCAAATACTTTGATACCATTAGCAAATTTATCTTCATAAATAGCAGGAACCACCGGAGAAGGAGCTGTACCAACTTCAGGACGTTTACTGCGATCAAAGTTATCTACAGGTTTTTTATAACTCAAACCTTTGTATTCCAACTCACCTTTTACAGCTTGTCCGGATGTTTCAACCGGTTTAGTTTCTTCTTTGTTACTTGCAGCATTGGTGTTTTTAGGGAAGATATTTACGATAGCGGCATATTTACCTTTAATGTATTGGCGGAATACGCGCATTACATCTTCTTTGGTAACTTTTTGGTAACGGGTCAATTCATCATTGATGTTCCATTTTTTATCACCAAGGGTGTAGTACATTTGACTAATCATGCTTGCTTTACCTGCAACACTTTGCATGCTTTGCATAACTTGTGTTTCAATACCGGCTTTAGCACGAACAAGGGCTTCATCATCAATTCCGGCAGCATCAAACTCGTCCAAAGTTTTTCTAATCAAGGCCTCTACATCAGTCTCTCCATCAGGGAAACTAACCACAATAATATTAAACTCTCCTGCCAGCTCATTGCCATAGCCCACGCCATGAAAAGTTGAAGCTTGTAAGGCCTTCTCTGTTTTCACAAAATTTTTGTAAAAAATAGAGTTATTACCATCTCCCATAACAGCACCTAAAATATCTAATGCTGCCTCATCAGGGTGATAAGCAGGTACTGTAGGGTAAGTAAATTGTAATAGCGGTAAATAAACTTTATCACCATAGTTGGCATAAACGTTATCAGCCAAACGTACTGGGTCAACACGTTGTTTACGCACTTCAGGACCACGAGGAATTGAACCAAAATATTTTTCGGTTAATTTCAGTACCTCAGCCGGATTTACATCACCAGCTACAACAATACTTGCATTGTTAGGTCCATACCAGCGCATAAAGAAGTTTTTTAAATCATCAACACCTACCCTATTCAAATCATCAACAAAACCAATTGTTGGCCAGTAGTAAGGGTGATTAGGAGGATAAAGAATGGTATTTTTAATCTCATCGCGCATACCATAAGGAACATTTGTAATACGCTGATCTTTTTCGTTTTTAACTGTAGCACGTTGTGTTTCAAATTTCTTTTGTGTAACAGCATCTAATAAAAAACCCATGCGGTCTGCCTCTAACCATAGTGCGGTCTCCATGTAGTTCTTCGGAACTGTTTGAAAATAATTTGTTCTGTCGTGGTTGGTTGTACCATTCATACTACCACCGGCAGTTTGAATAATTTTAAAATGCTCTTCATCTGCTACGTTATCAGAGCCTTGAAACATCATGTGCTCAAAAAAGTGAGCAAACCCGGATTTTCCGATACTTTCACGAGCTGAGCCAACATGGTAAGTAACCTCAACGTGGGCCACAGGATCGGAATGATCCTCATGAATGAATAATGTTAAACCATTGGGTAAACGCCATTTTTCGTAGGCAATTACAAGTTCGCCAGGTTTAGCTGTTACTTTTTCAAGTAAAACAGGTTGATTAGTTGCGGCAGGTGCGGTACCTGTTTGAGCCATAGACTGAAAACCTACGGCTAGGGCAAGCATACCACTTAGTATTAGTTTTTTCATTGTAAAACAATTGTTGCTTTGATTCGCAATTTCAATAATTTAATCAAATAGCACCAACTTTTTTTTTGAGCGGTATTGTACACTGATTTAAGGACAATTAATTATGTTGGTTACTTTGTGTACAATATCTATTAAATCCAATTTTGTTTTATTAGCAACGCGCATTACTTTCGCAACACCCTTTGGGAAGTATCAAATTGTATAAAACTTACTTTTATGAATAAAAAACTGTTAGTAATTACTGCTTTTATTATGGCCGCTGCTGCTGCCAGATTATTACCTCATGCCCCTAATTTTACACCACTTGGTGCTATTGCATTGTTTGCAGGTGCATACATCAGTAACAGGATTTTAGCTTTTATTATTCCTGTTTTGGCTATGATATTAAGCGATGCCATGATGGGATTTGCCGGATGGGATTTTCCTGAGCAAATTATTACCGTTTATGGTTCGTTTGCTTTGATTACTGCATTAGGCATGAACATGCGTAATGACAAAAATGTATTCAGAATTGGGGCCTCTTCAATAATAGCATCGGTACTGTTTTTTGTGGTAACAAACTTTATGGTTTGGATGAGCGGTTTTTACACCACACCTGCTTTGTACCCAACAAACTTTAGTGGTTTAGTTACTTGCTATGTAGCTGCAATTCCATTCTTCACGCCAACTGTTGCTGCAGATTTATTTTATAGTTCAGTTTTATTTGGAGCATTTTATTTAATACAAATAAATGTTCCTAAACTAGTCCAAGAATAATCTGTTAGCCAACTAAAATATTTAAAACACCTCACAAATTTGTGAGGTGTTTTTTTATGCCCATCATTTTGTGTTGAGTAGTATCAAATAAAAACCCCTTGCAGTTTTGGTTTGCTTGCAAGGGGTATTTAAACGAGTTGATAATTTATTACAACTTAAACACCATTGGATGAGATACCTTGTCTTTGGTAACGCTAAATTTAACCACATCCATCATATCGCTCACATATTTAAATCTCAACCCTTTAGTGTAAAGTTTAGCAATGTCTTCTACATCTTTACGGTTTGATTCAGGCAATAAGATATCTGTAATACCTGCACGTTTTGCCGCCAAAATCTTTTCTTTAACACCACCAATTGGTAATACTTTACCGCGTAAAGTAATTTCACCTGTCATGGCTAATTTTGATTTTACCTTACGTTGGGTAAACAAACTAGTTAATGATGTAAGTATAGTAACTCCGGCAGAAGGGCCGTCTTTTGGAACAGCACCGGCAGGCACGTGAACATGCACATCATATTTATCAAATAGGCGACTATCTATTTTAAAGTCTGCCGCATGCGATTTTAAATAGGTTAATGCAGTTACAGCCGATTCCTTCATTACATCACCCAACTTACCCGTTAAAGTTAATTTACCAGTGCCCGGTGTTAAACTGCTTTCAACAAATAATATTTCACCACCAACTGATGTCCAGGCCAAACCGGTAACCACACCGGCATGCGAGTTATCCGCATAAGTTTCTTTGTCTACTTTCTCAACACCTAAAACCTTGCTTACATTGTTAACTGAAACCGTAAGTTGTTTAGCATTGTTCATCACTTTTTCTTTGGCAGCATAACGCGCCAATTGGGCAATTTGTTTATCCAAGCCCCTCACCCCACTTTCACGCGTATATTGATCTACTATCTTTTCTATTGCCTTCTGCTCTACCTTCAAATCTTTGGTGGTTAAGCCATGATTTTCGAGTTGTTTTGGCAACAAGTATTTATTGGCAATTTGAACCTTCTCCTCTAGTGTATAACCGTTAATTTCTATAATCTCCATACGGTCTAATAAGGCCGGCTGAATGGTATCTAGTGAGTTTGCAGTCGCTATAAATAAAACGTTGCTCAAATCGTACTCAATCTCCACAAAATTATCATGGAAGGTATTATTTTGTTCAGGATCAAGCACCTCTAATAAGGCACTCGAAGGGTCACCTCTGAAATCTCTGCTTATTTTATCAATCTCATCTAGTACAAAAACAGGGTTACTGGTTTTTACTTTTTTAAGGTTTTGGATGATACGACCCGGCATGGCACCAATGTAGGTTCTGCGATGACCACGAATTTCGCTTTCATCATGCAAACCACCTAAAGCAATACGTGCATATTTACGACCAAGTGCTTTGGCAATACTTTTACCCAAGCTGGTTTTACCCACACCCGGAGGGCCATACAAGCAAAGTATAGGGCTTTTCATATCGCCCTTTAGTTTAATTACAGCAAGGTATTCAAGGATACGTTCTTTTACTTTTTCTAAACCAAAATGATCTTCATCCAAAATCTTTTTGGCATTTTTTAAATCAAAACTATCAGTAGTAAAATCGCTCCAAGGTAAATCTAACAACAACTGCAAATAGCTATGCTGTACACCATAATCAGGAGCCATTGGATTCATTCTGCGTAGGCGCTCTACTTCTTTTTTAAACGACTCAAATACCTCTTTACTCCACTTTTTTTCTTCGCCCAGTTTTAAAAAATTATCGATATCACGTTCAGGAGAATCACCTCCCAACTCCTCTTGCAAAGCTTTGATTTGTTGTTGCAAAAAGTAATCACGTTGTTGCTTATCTAAATCACCCTTTACTTTAGTTTGAATTTGATTTTTAAGTTGCAACATTTGAATTTCTTTACTCAAATGCTCCAATATCTTATTGCCTCTGGCATTAATATCATCTAACTCCAACAACTGTTGCTTTGCTGTTAAATCAACATTTAGGTTTGATGAAATAAAGTTTAATAAGAAACTAGGGCTATCAATATTTTTAAGCGCAATGCTAGCCTCTGTTGGTATGTGTGGTGAAAGGCTGATGATTTGGTTGGCAAGATCTTTAACAGAGGATATTAAAGCGGTTGAATTTTCGCTTACTTCCATTTTAACTTCATCAAACGAAGCTATTTTTGCAACAAAATAAGGCTCGGTTTGTGTACACTCTAATAACCGGAAACGTTTTTTCCCTTGTATAATAACGGTGGTACTACCATCAGGCATACGTAACATTTTTATAATTTGAGCCACAGTACCAACCTTATGTAAATCGGCAAATTCAGGATCTTCAATATCTGCATTAGTCTGTGCAACCACACCTACCATTTTAGTTCCTTTATGAGCATCTTTTATTAGGTTGATTGATTTGTCTCTACCAACAGTTATTGGAATTACCACACCCGGAAACAGTACTGTATTACGTAGCGGTAATATTGGCAGCGTTTCGGGCAAAATTTCCTTATTCATTTCATCCTCTTCTTCTTGTGACAGTAGCGAAATGTACTCCGGATTGTCCCCGTCTTCATTCATAACTCCTGATAACATGAAGTTTATATCTTTATTTATATCCATGATGTAGCTTTAGTTTAGGTAAAATTATACAAAGGCTTTGTTTAACTCAATAGATGTGCCAACTGTTGCAAAATACATTTTGTTGTTTATATTGCATGTATCAACTACAACTCATGAAAAAATTATTGTTTACAAGCATTTTTGCTGCACTAGGATTTGCGGCTTTTGCACAAACCAACAGCCAACCTGTAAAAAAAAGTGCCGTTCCTGAACCTGTTATCAAATCGTACATGAGCCAAAACTCGGGCGGTGCCAATGATTCGTTATGGGAAAAAGAAACCATTACCATCTACAAGGTGAAATATATTGATAACAACAGAACCTACGAATCGCAATTTAGTACGGATGGTAAATGGATTAAAACATACACTGTTATTGACATTAATGAGTTGCCCGTACTGGTCGTAAATCAACTTAAAACAACCTATCCTGAATACACTATAACAAAAGCGATGATTGAACTGAGTAACAGTGGTAAATTGTATGCAGTAGATATTGTTAAAGGCAAAAACACGCTTACTGAATATTTTCTGATGAACGGAAAATCATACAGTCACTAAATAAATTTACCTGATATTGAAGACGGTTGCCAAAAATGGCGGCCGTTTTTTATTATCTAAAATGGATACCCAATACCAAAATTAAAGTTTAAGTTATTAAACAACCAATCTTGGTTAAAGTTATTGACAACCCACCTACTGCCCGGATTATAGCTTGGATCGTGAAGTGGTATGGCAAAATCAAGACGTATTAAAATAATTTCAAAATTAAGACGTGTACCAAAGCCGGCACCTATACCAAGTTCGTTGGTAAAACGGTTAAATTCAAAATTTGCGAGTGGCCTTGTTGGGTCTTCTTTGGTCATCCAAACATTTCCTGCATCAACAAACACCGCTCCTTCAAACCATTTGTCGTACATATTAAAGCGATATTCAGCATTAAATTCCAGCTTAATATCACCACTAAAATCAATTTGGCCAGATTGATAATAACCTCCGGGCCCCAAAGAACGTGGTAACCAAGCCCGAATACTGTTTGCGCCACCTACCCAAAATCTTCTCTCGAAAGGCAAAAACTTAGGTGAATTACCATAAGGTAATCCTATACCTGCAAATACCCTAAATACTGTTGCATTGTTATCATCATGTTTGGTGTTATACCTAAAATCAAAGGCTGTTTTTGCAAATTGAGAATAGTTTACTCCAAAAATGTTGTAGGTATTGGTTTCATTTAAAGGTCTGTCGAAAATTTTGTTAATAGCTGTTGCGGTATTCCCGCTTAGTTCAAGCACATCCCAGCGTAAAAACACAAAATTGTTTCCCTTGGTTTTGGCCTTGTTTGAGTAAGTAAATCCGAATCTTCCGCCTAAAATTAAGTTATTACTGAACATGTTTAACAAGTAAATATCCCTGTTAATAAGTGCTTGGAGAGTATCTGAATTTACGGCATTTCGGGTATAACTTACTTCAAAAGGAGTAATGTAATAAGAGATGTATTTTTTATTAAGTTGATAAATAATACCTGTGGTAAAAACGCGTCTCTCAAAGTTGGTGTTTAACTCGTAAATAGCCGAGGTTGTTAAAATGGTTCGTGTGTTATTGAAGCGATAGTTTTTATCAAACCTAGGAAGTAACAATAATCTTGGGATGGTTAAACTTGCTGTTAAACTTTGTTCGGTTGCATTAAACCAGCGTGAACCGTTTACTTTACCTTGTGCCTCGAAAGATGAGCGGTAAGTGAGTTTAAATAACTCAGCATTTTTAAACGTATTGCGGTTATTAAACTGTAAGATCGCTGCCACACCATAGTTACCCGTGCTTGTTTGATTCGTGAATGTGTTGTTTTGGTCGCTATAAATTGCTTGCGGTTCAATTATATAATCATACTTTATGTTAGGAGATAGCTTTACGTAATAATCTATGTATTGTGTATCGTTTATGGAATATGGCCTGGGAACAATGTTGATATATCTAAAAACAGATAAGTCGCCCAGACGATTATAAGTGGCATTAAGTACTTGTTGTTTAAAAACAGTACCTCCTTCTAGAAACATGTTTTGCTCCAATACGCGATAGTTTAGTTTATAACGATTGGGGATGTAATAAAACGAAGGTGCTTTTATGGTATCAGTATTTTTAAATGAACTGATGTCGTAATTAGGTTCAATGTTCACAAAAACATTTTTGTTGTAATGGACCTTGTGTACCTCATATAAATTTTTGTTTAGTACATTAAGCGATAAATTTACGTTCCAGTTGTTAAGTGCAGTATCCACATCAAAACTTATAAACTCTGAACTAAACGAGTAATAACCATTATTACGTAAAAGGGTTACAATTCTTTTTTGCTCATCTATCAACAAGTCTTGTCTTAATCTGTAACCGGCAGCTATCAACGCATCTTTTTCGTTGGCTTTTATGATGTCGTATAAATGTTTATCAGCACAATTAATTTGGTAAGTAGCGATATGATAAACATGGCCAGTTTGCACATGATAACGAACTTTTGCCCGCTGCCTGTGTGCTTTTACTTTATATGTAATCTCCGGATAATAAAAACCAACACTTTTTAAGTAGCCCTGCATACCCTTTATTGAAGATTCGATAAATGCAGTATCCAATATAACCGGAGGTTCACCATACTTATCGCGCATGTACGCGCCCAACTTACTATCACCATGTTTTGAACCGAAATAATACATCCGCATTTTAAGTTTGGTAATACCTAAAAATTTCTTGTTAGGCTTTTGTTTCAAGTTATCACCAATTGGGTTCGTTACATCATTCCTTACCTCTCCGGTTACCTTAATTGAACTGCCGTTGTATAATAGTTGTTGCGAGTCACGTAGTTGTTTGGTTATATTGCACGCGTTTAAAACTAGTGCCAAAAGCACCAACATTAGGTATTTATTTATGTTATCGAAAGCACGCATTAAACTAATTCAGTCGTTAAACTTAAAAAAGCATCGTAGCGAATTAAAGCTTTTTGTGGTGGAAGGTAAAAAACAAGTTACCGAGTTATTAACATCAAACTACCACATAAATTGCCTTGTAGCTACACCTGATTGGGCTAATGTTTATGCGCAAGATATCAAAAACAATACCGAGTTTATAGTAGTTTCGGCAGATGAGTTAAAAAAAGCGAGTTTACTTCAGGCTCCACAAGAAGTTTTAGCTATTGTTGAAATACCTGAAAAAAAATTCTCTTCAGAGATAATAAACACAGGGCTTTCTATTTTTTTAGATGGCATACAAGACCCTGGAAACCTTGGTACTATTATACGGATTGCCGATTGGTATGGCATTAAAAATATTGTTTGCAGCAAAGATTGTGTTGATGTATATAACCCCAAAACCATACAAGCTACCATGGGCTCTTTTGCCCGTGTTGATGTGTATTATACCGATTTAGCGGAAACGCTTAAGAATAATTCTTTACCTGTTTATGGCGCATTAATGCAAGGTGAATCACTTTATCAATCAACCATAAAAGAAAACGGTATTTTAATAATTGGTAATGAAGGTAAGGGTATTTCAGAAGATTTATTGGTCTACATTTCACACCCAATAACAATTCCTAAAATTGGTGGTGCCGAAAGTTTAAATGCAGGTATTGCTACTGCTATTATTTGCGATGCACGGGCAAGATTTTTAAGTTGTTGATTATTAAAACGTCAACTACCAAATTATTTTTACAATAGAGTTATATATTCTGATAAATAAGTCGCACATTTTAGTATTTTCGCGGCAATGGAAAATATTAGAAACTTTTGCATCATAGCACATATCGATCATGGAAAAAGTACTCTTGCCGACCGTTTGTTGGAATACACACAAACAGTTAGCAAGCGCGACATGGAAGCCCAAGTGCTTGATGATATGGATTTGGAGAAAGAACGCGGTATTACAATCAAGAGTCACGCTATACAAATGAACTACGAACGTGACGGCAAAAAATATGTTTTAAATTTAATTGACACTCCGGGCCACGTGGATTTTAGTTACGAGGTATCTCGTAGTATTGCTGCTTGTGATGGAGCTTTGTTAATTGTTGACTCAAGTCAAGGTATTCAAGCACAAACCATCAGTAACCTGTATCTCGCCATTGAACAAGGATTAGAGATTATTCCAATCTTAAATAAAATAGACTTGCCACACAGCATGCCAGAGGAAGTAAGCGATCAAATTATTGATTTGATTGGCTGCAAATACGAGGATATTTTGCGTGCAAGTGGTAAAACGGGTCAAGGTGTGCACGAAATTTTACATGCTATTGTAGATAGAATACCTGCACCAAAAGGTGATGAGCAAAAACCATTAAAAGCATTGATTTTTGACTCGGTATTTAATTCTTTCCGTGGAATTATAGCCTATTTCCGTGTGTATGATGGTATCATTAAAAAGGGCGATAAAGTTAAATTTATGGCCACCGGAAAAGAATACCTTGCTGATGAAGTTGGTGTGTTAAGGTTAAACATGGAACCCCGCAGTGAGGTGAGGGCCGGTGATGTGGGCTATATTATTTCAGGTATAAAAGAAGCACGTGAGGTTAAAGTGGGTGATACCATTACAACTGTTTTGAACCCTACCACTGATATTGTAAAAGGTTTTGAGGATGTAAAGCCGATGGTATTTGCGGGTATTTACCCTGTTGATACCGAAGATTTTGAAGAGTTGCGTGAGAGTATGTACAAGTTGCAATTGAACGATGCCTCATTAACTTTTGAACCGGAGAGTTCGGCTGCTTTAGGATTCGGTTTCCGCTGCGGTTTCTTGGGAATGTTACACATGGAAATTATTCAGGAGCGTTTAGAGCGTGAGTTTGGCATGACAGTTATTACCACAGTACCAAACGTAAGTTACCACTGCTACACCAACAAAGGTGAAATGATTGTGGTGAACAATCCAAGTGATTTACCTGAACAAAACTATATTGACCATGTAGAGGAGCCGTTTATTTCTGCAACCATTATTACCGCTGCAGATTATGTTGGCCCAATCATGGGATTGTGTTTAGGTAAACGTGGTATTTTAAAGAGCCAAGTATACTTAACTGCTCAGCGTGTTGAAATGAAGTTTGACATGCCACTTGCCGAGGTTGTATTTGACTTCTTCGATAAGTTAAAAACCATTTCAAAAGGTTATGCATCTTTCGATTATCATCCAATTGGATACGTGGTTTCTGATTTGGTTAAATTGGACATCTTATTGAATAAAGATAATGTGGACGCTTTATCAGCAATTATTCACAGAGAAAGAGCATACGATTGGGGCAAAAGAATTTGCGAAAAACTGCGTGAGTTAATCCCACGTCATCAATTTGAAATTCCGGTACAAGCCAGTATTGGAGCAAAGGTAATTGCGCGCGAAACCATTAAAGCTTTGCGTAAAGACGTAACCGCAAAATGTTATGGTGGTGATATTAGTCGTAAACGTAAGCTATTAGAAAAGCAAAAAGAAGGTAAAAAACGTATGCGTCAAGTAGGTAGCGTAGAAATACCGCAGAGTGCATTTATGGCCGTTTTGAAATTGGATTAGTAAGCCTATTCTAAAAAAACGACCTCATTATCGGGGTCGTTTTTATTTAAGACTTTTTATTAACAACCACGTTTTCTGAGCAAAACTCAATTTAAACCATTTATATCTACCAAGGTGGGTAATCAACTTAAGGTATAGCTTAGTACAAGCTGTTAAATGAAACCACAAACACCTATTCAACTCCGTTATCAATTGTTGCTTATTATTGGTAAGCAAAACCAGTTCATCAAAAAAACTAAGCGTTGATATAAACCAATTCAAATCATAATCATGTTTGATGTGCCTATTCAGAGCTTGTGCAAATCGTAAACTTTTATCCATATCTAACTCCGGTAAAAGTTGCTTAATTAATTTTATTTTGATTTGGGCATTCAACTCTCCTACCCTATTTAAATTATTTTTATGCGTACCATTATGATAGCGATATTGAATCAATGTTTCTGTTGTATTTGCATACTTTGTTGTATTAATATGCTCCACCCATAGGTTTAAGTCTTCTGCAAATTCAAAATATTTGTCGTACGACACGTTATTGCTGTGTAAAAAATCAGCCCTAAACATTACACTTGGATGAACAAAAGGAGATGCATTTAATAAGTACCAAACTATTTGATGATGCTCCTTAGGCATATGTCTGCTCTTGCCATTTATTCCCTTGTATTGTGTTCCTAACACACCTACATTAGGATGAGATAACAAATAGTCAACCTGCACTTCCAATCTGTTTTTAAAGCACACATCATCTGCATCCATACGCGCTACAAAATCGCCTTTGGCCAATTGTAAACCGTAATTTAGTACCGCCACTATTCCTTGTTGTTGTTCAAATTTGTAATAACTGATTCTTGTATCAGTAAATCTTTTTATAATGGCCTCACTCGCATCATTACTTCCATCATTTACTATAATAAACTCAAAATTTGGATAAGTTTGAGTTAATATACTGGTTATAGCATCTGCAAGATACTTCTCTGCATTATGGACCGGCATTACCACCGATACCAAAGGTTTTGCTGGTACTTTCATGAACAAACCTCCCTGTATAACCTCATAAATTGTGCATATTGAACTTCACTGCTAAATTTATTTTTTGCAATTAAAACCGATTGTGTTTTCAATGATTCTAACTGTACATCAAGCAATAGCTTTTTGATGGCTAATGCCAGATCATTCGCATCACCCGGTTTAATTAAAACACCATTGCCATCAACAATTTCAATTAAACCACCTGTATTAGAAAATATAACTGCATTGCCGGTTGCCAATGATTCCAGGGCAAACATTGATACCCCTTCATACAACGAAGGTAAAATCACCACATCCGATTGCTGCAATAATTTCAATAATTCATCATGGTTCATTTCCTGTGTTAACTTCACAAAATCATAACCACTTACTTGTGATTTAAAATATGCAAAACGACTTCCGTTACCAATAATATGAATTTGTGCGTTTGCCTTTTGCATGTATGATTTAACGTCTTCAAGTGCTTTTAACAACACATCAAATCCTTTTTGTTTAAAGCCTTCTTCATCCATTCGCCCAAGCATTACAAAAGTTATTTGGCTTGATTTAGGAACAGAAATTTGTGAGATTACATCAACCGTATTGGTTAAAACATGTTTACTTTTTAAAGTTGAAGTATGCAATACTTGATGTTGGGCATACTCTAAATGATAGCTATTAGTAGCACACAAATGCTGTATTTTTTTGCCAGATAAATATTTCCAAAACCACCTGCGTAACTTGTATTTTTTATGTTTACCAATGTGTAAATACTCGGTATCGCTGGTAGAATGAAACCTTACGGTTGTTTTATTTAGTATAGATTTTGATAAGAAGTAAGGCAACAAAGGCACATCACCTGTTTCAATTAAAACTAAATTGTAAAAACGTTGAGTATCTAACTTATTGATAAAAGACGCTTGTTTGTAATATTGATAAAACAATCCCAATCCCCAAACTTTTAACAAAGGATTATAACGATACACTTTTAAATTATCGTGACTAAATGTATCTAGAACATCTGTTTTTATTGGTTGTGGTGTCACTACGTCTACCTCAAAACCATTATTCAACAAATTTGAAACTAGCTGTTTAAACGCATGGGTGTAACCGCTTATTTCGGGCAAAAAAACAGGGCAATATATTAATACACGCTTACTGCTCATTACCCAAAATTTTGCTTGATTGATGCAAAGCTGCAGCAATAACCTGGTGCATGTCGTAATATTTATACTCTGCTAATCGTCCACCAAAAACGACCTGCATTTCGTTTGCTGACAGTTTTTTGTACTGACTGTATAAGCTGTTATTTCTTTCATCATTTATTGGATAATATGCCTCTCCTCCTCTGCTATAAGGTTGTGGATACTCGTAACTTACTACGGTATGATTGGTTTCCTGCCACTCAAAATGTTTGTGCTCTACAACACGGGTGTATGGTACATCAGGCGATGTGTAATTAAAAACAGCATTCCTCTGAAAGTCTTTTACACCTTGCATTTCCAAGTGATCAAACCTCAACGAACGGTATTGCAACTCTCCTAAACAATAATCAAAATACGCATCAATTTTACCGGTGTAAACAACCTTATCAGCCAAACTTAACCATTGGTTTTTATCGGCTAAAAAGTCAACACCTAATTTTACTTCAATACCACTCAATAAACCCTCGGTTAATTTATTATAACCACCAACAGGTATGCCTTGGTAAGTATCGTTAAAGTAATTATTATCATAAGTAAACCTGAAAGGAACACGTTTTATTAAAAATGCTGGCAACTCTTCACAAGGTTTACCCCACTGTTTTTCGGTATAGTGCTTAATTAGTTTTTCAAAAATAGTAGGCCCCGCCATGCTCAATGCTTGTTCTTTTAAGTTAGCAGGGTGAATCTTTTTATAGGGTGTCGTTTCCTCTTCAATTTTTTGTTGAGCTTCCTCAGCTGTTTTTACCCCCCACAATTGTTCAAACGTATGCATGTTAAATGGAAGGTTATAGACTGTACCATAATAACTTGCTTTAGGTGAATTAATAAATGGTCTGAAAGGGACGAATGAGTTTACAAAATCCCAAATGCGTTTATCGTTGGTGTGAAAAATATGAGCACCGTACTGATGCACCTGAATACCACCAACATTTTTGCAATAAGTATTACCACCTATATGGTCTCTTTTATCAATAACCAAACATATTTTACCTGCCTTGTGCAACTGATGCGCAAAGGTTGCTCCATACAATCCGGCTCCAACTATCAGGTAATCGTATTTCATTTTTTTAGTTTGCTTTTAACGGTTAATATGGCTTGATAGATAAATTCGTTTTTAAAAATAACAAACTGTGCGGTCATATAAAAAGCAGCGCAACTGCTCAAACTAAATACAATAACCATAGATGGTAAACTTACCAATCCTTTAATCATCCACACAATTGGTACAAAAATCAAACACAACATTAAATCTTTAACCAAACGGTTTAAGCTAAATGTGATACTGAATTTTTGATACGCAAAATGATAAGTTACCAAAGTTACCAATAACTCGGTTGTTACAATAGCCAAGGCGGCACCATCGTGTGCATACATAGGAACCAGTATCAGGTTAAGTAATATATGAATAACCATGCCTATAAATACACTTTTAAGCACCAATATATCATTACCCGAGGCCGATAAAATTTGCATGCCAAACAAATTACTTAACCCGATAAACAAGGGTAAAAAGCTGAGCAAGCGCATGGCAGTCACAGCATCAGCAAATGCATCACCAGAAAAAACCTGCAATAACTCGGGAGCAAGTAAAAACATTCCTACACCAATTGGCATGGCCAAATCAACAATAAAGTTAAAAGAGGTTTGTAGGTGAGCCGGATTTTGAATATTGGCAGCAAATGTTCTTGCACTTCTTGGTAACAAAACTGTACCTAATGCAGAAACAATGGGTATACCAATCTTACTCAACTTAATAGCGGATATATACATGCCAACCGAAGCAGCAGTGCTTAAAAAACCAACCCAAACCGTATCAAAAATGGTGTACATGGCAATGCACACATTCATTAAAAATATGATTAAAATAGGTTTGAGGTGATGCCGTAAATTAAGGTTTTTAAAGCTGAAATTAACCTTGGTATAAGCATAAAATAAATTCCATAAATGCCCGCTTAAAATACTTAAAATAGAAATGAGTAAATAAGGAAACACATCACCTTCTGTTTTGACAAAAAACAACAAAAACACTACGGTTATTAAACGGATAGCAAGTGATCGTATGGTGATAATTTTAAAATCTTCTAAACCCGCAAATAGCCAGTCAATGGCCAAAAACCCTAATAATACCTGAAGTGCAGCAACTGCAAACAAATCAACATTATCCTGCAAGGTTCCACTGCTAAATAATACCACCACATAAACCAGTGTGCTGATAAAAGCGGTGATGATATTAAGCATCAACAGTTCACTAACCAGCTTATTTAATTTTTCTTTTTTGTGCTTTACCTTGGCTACTTCGCGCATGCCATAAATGGGAATACCTAACGAGGCAACCGTTACGAAATACTTGCTAAACTGTAGAGCAAAATGGGCATTACCTAATCCGTGCGGACCAAGTATTCTGGCTATGTAAGGAAACACCAACACCGGGAATACAATGTTGCTTACAACCAGTAAAATGTTAAATAAAAAATTTCTTTTAACCGATGCCATTGCTGCAAAATGCCTCTAAAGGCTTTGCATAATACAAAATTTGATTGATATGATATCGCATCAAAAATTCCAGAGGGATGTGAATATTCTGTTTTTGCAGAATTAATGCAATAACTTCTTCTTTTGTTGATACAATAGGTTGCTGCGCTTCATCAAGCAATTGCCCCAAACCACCAACTTGATTACCTATAACCGGTGTACCTAATAATAAACTTTCATGTGCTGTTCTATTCCAACCTTCGTTAAAAGAACTTATACAAACTGTGTATAAACTTGCCGCTATTTCCTTCAAATAATCATCAAAAGGTAAATGTTTTACACTGTATGTAGGAAATGTTTTTGCTGCGCCCTCATAAGGAGTAGTAAAAAAACAAGTTAATCCTTGCTGAGTTAAAGTTTCAGCCAACTCAAATACCATGGGGTGTTGTTTAACTCCATACTGCCCTAAATAAATTTGCTGTTTTTTGTGGGTTGATGCCTTAACAGAGTTATAAACTTCATCATCAAACAAATTTGGAATGGTATATATTGAATCCTGATTTACCCCATGCTCCACCAACCAACTGCGCCAATAATCAGCTACAACAACAACTTTAAATTTAGCTAAGTTTAAACGTAGCAAGTATAACATCAACCTAAAGTTGAGGTGGTAAAACAAACTGTTTTGCTCCAGTTTATCGTAGTGATGAATAACCACTACAACGTTTTTATTCCTTAGAATTGAGGCCAATAAAACCGGCAGAAACAAACGCTGTACGGTAAGGTTAATGCTACCTTTTGCACAACCAAACGCGTATTGCCATAGGGTGATAAAACCACTCAAACCATGGTAATTCTTTTCAACCCTGCACTCAACTAATTTTATATTTAATGATTTAGCCAAATGATTGGCCAGCGTTATTTCGTAACGATACCCCCCTGTTTTTGCAGCACCATGCGATATGTAGTGTAGTGAGTTGATAACTGATTTCTATTTCATGAGGTAAATTTTACCTACGTTTTCAACAAAAAAGTTATCGGCAGCGGTTTGGCGTTTTTCAATACTACTTCCATTTATGCGGGTAAGCACTTGATACAGATAAACACCATTCGCTAATCTATCGCCAAAGTTATCTGTTCCATCCCAACTGTACTCACTAATATTTTGACCAATTTTTATCGGACCAAATTCGTCTTTGGTTATCTCTTTTACAATTTTGCCACTTATGGTCATGATGCGAATAAGCAATTGATCTGGCGGTGCAGCACCTGTTAATGTAAATACAAACTTAACATTGGTGGTTGCAGGATTAGGGTATGGGAAGAAATTTGTGATGGTTGACTTTTTCTGCATGTTAAAATCAACCTCATAAAAATCGCTACCTGCAATATTTCCGCTGGCATCTTTGCTTAGCACTTTTAAAGTGTACAACCCTTCCTCAGTTAAAGTTGGTTTAAACTCTAAAATGGCTTTGTTATTCTGGTTACTTGCAGGAATAAACCTAAATTCCGAGGATGCTAAATTCAATCTTTCAAAATCTAAATCAGACGGTTTGCGCATGTACACCACAAATGATGAGGTATCAGTTTGCAACTTAAACTTGCTGTCATCTTTTGATGTTATTTTGATGTTGGGTGTTGGCGAAACAAAGTCGCCATTTACAATTCGATATCCATCAAATGTTACATCCATAAACGGATTAACCACATCTGCCTTTACATTAAAACTTTTGAATAAATAGTTATTAACCTTGGTTAACTCTGTTTGTAGCCCTTCATTAAAATAAATTTCCAAAGCATGCTGCCCACTTAAATTATTGGTTGAAACCACATCGTTAAACGTAACAAAGTTACCCGGTAAAACGGGTCCAAGATTTTTTTGAGTTGTATATTTCAACACCCTATTTTGATCTAAAATTCGCATGTAAACAGGCATACTATCAAACCCAATTTTAGAAACATTTTTAAATCCTAAAGTTAACTTTAACGAGTCGCCCTGATCCAAATTCACCGCATGAAAATTGTATGCATCTGCCACAGAAATTGTTCCTTCAGGTGCAGGTGTATATCTTATTGTCCAATAATAAACTTGGTCGGGCGTTCGATAAGTGGTATCAAACAAATTAAACTTAAGTTTTAAATAAGGATAAATTGTTGCATCAATAAATGATAAGTCTTGCTCGTTTACCGCATCATCAACAATTAAAGTATCAGTACCGTTGTTGTTCACCCCAATTACACTCACTTTGTTGTGGTCGTTACCATCGTTTTCTGTTCCACTAAATTTAAAGCCAATGTTTTTCCAAGCAGTTGCGGGGCCAATTATTTTACTCGTCCCGTTACCGGTAAACCATTTACCAAATAAAACAGTATTGGCAATGGCATTCGTATCAGCGGTAAGCAAACTCAATGTATCTTCTGCGATGGTTCCTACTTGAGCGCCAACAATACCCACCATACTAAATGCGGCATTAGGATTATTTGCGTTGGCAACTTTTAACGAGCCTAACTTTGCAAAAGCGTTACGCATTTGTGGCGACCAAGTGGCGTTACCGTTATCGTAAACACTCCATATGGCAACGTAAGTTCCTGCATCAAGCGAATCAACAAAACGTTGAAAATCGGTTTGACCTGAAGTTGAGTTCGGAAAACCATAGTAATACAACTTACGCAAATTGGGATTGTTGTTATTATTAATTACGTTGGCACAATTCATTGGAAACCTCGGGTTGATAAACATTTTTAAGGTGCGCTTATCAATCGCTATGGCAAAAAAGCCATTACTCACGCAACTTAACGAACCCGGGTTTTGATTCTCACCCTCGTAAAACAACCCTCTTGCACCGTGGGCTATTCTGTTTGCCCTTACATCAATTACAGCCGAGTTATCACTAAAATCAATACGCTTAGCTAAGCTATCAATTTGTATTAGGTTTGATTTTGTTAAATCAATGACCCTTGCAAAAGTGCGTTGCATCCATGCCTCTTCATGACCCGGGATAAATGTAAACACCCCATTCACCCAGCGTCCACCTTGTTGTTCAGTTAGGTTTAATCTGGCTCTCCAATAATAAGTAGTGGTATCTGTTGCCCCATGTTTAAATGGCCACTGTAAAAAAGAACCTGCATTTACCACGCCACTGCTTATTTTTTGTGGTGATGTAAAATCAGGTTCCCTGTCTACTTCAATTATAAATTCGTTTTGGGTATTGGCTACATTGTTATTTTGCACGGTTAACCAAACCGTGTCGCTTCCTACCACGCCATCAACCTGAGGATATAATATTGAACACCCGTTACCCGGAATAAAAATAGTTACGGTTGAAGTATTATTATTTTCAAACAACTCTTGTACCTCATTATTGGCATCTACCCTAAATTCAAAAACATTGTTGCCTAAAGCTAATTCACCTAATGTCTCAACACGCATATAGAAAGTGTCTTTATTAAACACACGACCACATCTTATACTCGGATAATTAATAACCTGATTATTTGGCAAACGTCTGCTAATACTTACCGAGAAAGAATCTAATGAGGTTTTAGCATAATTGTTTACCATAAAACCAAGGTCAATAAACTCGTCTTGTATAGATAAGTTTGCATTTTGAACAAATACATCGCTGTTGCCAATAGTATAATCCGGTGCCGATGGACTGTAAATAGTCACCGCTGGATCTCCTTGTAACACCCACTGTAAATTATGCGACTTAGTAGTTACGTTGTTGTTAGATAACATCTTGGTTACCTCATAAACAATTTTACCAACAGAAGCACCGTAATTTTGTTGCGTATATTGGGCATAAAAATTATTTACCAATGGCGGTAAAAAACCATCAAAAGTAAAATTAGAATGAGCTAACCATCCAATTGCACCTTTGTTAGCAGTACATATATAACTTTTGGCATCTATGCCTCCACCTGTTTGCGGGTCTACTTCTGTTGCGTTACCTACGTTACATCCACTGAAGTAATAAAATGGATATTTATTGGTGTTGTTCAAATCACCTACATTTCCGATATCTACATCCAAAATGGTTAGTGAAGCATGTCCTAAAAACGATACCATATTCACTCCCGAATTTTGCTCAGCTACTATTTTTTCTTTTAAGTCAACCTGAGTAGGGCTATTGGTTGATTTACCATAAACAGACACCCTGGCACCAATGTTCTCCCCTTTTATAACATTTGCATTATAGTTTAAGATAGCCCTAAAGTAAGTTTGTTCACTTTCTTTCGATCCTCCGCTTACGTGCAACACATTTTTGCGCCAAGCTTGAATACTATCCGGATTAGTTTCGTATGAGATTACTTTGTTTAAATAGTTCTGTAACTCTTGGTTATTGGCTGCCGGTATCCTTCCTGTTGGCACCTCCGCGTAAAAACCATCGCCTTTAATTTTAAAGCTGAATAACGCATCGGCACCCGGAACGCCAATAGCAGGTACCAAATTTTTATTGTAATATTCGATTGGGTTTTGCGAAGAAATGCTGTAGAAACGAGCCTTATCATTTTGATAACCCCTACCCGCCATTAATAAATAAGAAGGTACAACGGTTTGCTCATTCACCAAATGTTTAATGAAATTTCTTACAGCAAGCGGGTGTTTGTTTCCATAAAAATAATAGTCGTACAACTCTTCACTATAAACTTTAAGTGTATTAAATTTTTGGGCCCTGTAATCTTTGTAATTTGTTGCTGCAGGTTCTAGTAAGGGGTGACTAACAATTAAATACTCGTAGTTACCTAGTGGGTTTATTTGCGGAAACTGTACCGGTTTAAGTTGATTAATATTAACGGTTTGTGTACTATCAAAGAGCCAAATTAAATGTGGTCTTGCATCGTTGGTTACCACAAACTCTGCTGTACCGTTATTTAAAAGTGTACGTATCCGTTTGTTTGATGTTAAATCATAAACATAAGCACTGCTATTGGTAATACCCACATTACTAAACTGAATGTATGACTTTGCACCACCTTGCTGATGAGTTACTTCAAACAACTTTTGATTTCCATTGGCTAGGTTAAAGCTACGCGGATAAGTTAACAGTGCGTACGACAAGCAACTAAAATCAGAAGCAACGGCCAAATCGTTTATGGTACTCATCCTTAAAAAAGTAGTATTGCCGATATTCGATAATGAAATCACGGGATTAAATTTCACCACCTCATAACCTCGATAGGTTTGATCCACGATGGTATTGAAACTACTGTTATCAGCGCTTAAAGCTACCTGCACATGGTGGTTAAACGGACCTGCCAATTGCGCATTTGATGCACCAACCACTTTAATTTCTATATTGGGCGATGGCCCCCCACTGTATAGCGCAGGTGTATTCAATGTAAAAGTTCTTGGATTAAACCACCCTATTCGCTCACTGGCCCAGCCCTCTCCATCTTGATATTCGGAACTCACATATTTTTCACTTGCAAACATTAAATCAGGGCCATCCAAATATTCTTCTGTCGGTGCAATTACCACTGTATCGTTAAAGTACAGTTCGGGTTGAAGTCCTGAGAAATTATAGTCGTTTTCTTGCACCAAACGTAACGGAACCTGAACCGTTGTATCAGGTAAAATGGTTAAAAAGTACGCTGATGTATCGGTAAATAAACTATGAAACTTATTGGGTTGCCAGTTTGGGTTATCAAACAAATCAACATCAATATTTCCGTTATTTTTAAACCCTATAAACTCAATAAAATCGTTTTCATTAAATACATTATCAGCTTCACCGGTTACATAAATGGCAACTTCTTTACCTTGATAAAAAAGCTGTATACGTTTTGGGTTGATGCTATTTAGATCGATCCCTGCATTTTGTAACGCAGTTGCACCAATACGGTAAGTAGCGGTTTTGCCAACTAAAAATTTGTAGTAAGGTTGATAGGGTTTAATCCACTCGAAGCCGTATTGCTGAGCCATTGATGTGTGTGCAAATAAAACAGCTGTACAAACGAGTAAATAACGAAATATTTTAAAAGGCATATGAGCTAAACGACTTTTACTTTTAATTAGTATAACGCAGCTAATTTACACATTATACCCTAAACAATGCAGTAAAAAATCGGTTACAAAAAGTATTGTTTTATTTTGGATAAAGGCTTAAGCAACAAAGTATACCACCTAGGCTTAACCCCGTTGATTACCCAAGCATTGCGATCTTGAATATTGGCTTTAATCCTATTTTTAAAACTACGGTTACTTTGTCCGCCTAAACGCATTTTAATAATTACCTCAGGTAAATAAGCCACATGTAAATCGTTAAAATAACAAAAGCGTAACATCAATTCATAATCAGCAGCCAAATTTAGTTTTTTATTAAAGCCACCTAATTGTTGGTAAACCTCCTTACGTGCAAAAAATGTGGGGTGTGGCGGCATCCAACCGGTTAGGAACCTCCTTTTATTAAAGCTACCCGACCGCCACTTGCGCACGGTTTTATTCTTGTCGGCCCTACTTACATAATCTAAATCTGCATAAAGAATATCACAATTTGTTCTTTCAAACCTATTGGCAACTTGTTGTAAAACTTGTTGATGCGCATAAAAATCATCCGCATTTAAAAAGCCGATAATATCACCTGTTGCAAGTGCCAATCCTTTGTTCATGGCATCATAAATTCCTTCATCGGGCTCACTCACCACAATAGAAATTTTATCGCCAAACGATTTTATAACATCTAAACTACCATCGTTAGATCCACCATCAATAATAATGTACTGTAAATTATCATGGGTTTGATTTACCACACTATTTATGGCATCTTCAATAAAGGCCATGTTATCTAAAACTACAGTTATGATGGTAATTTGAGTCAAACTATATATTTTTATTTTTTTGCGTACGGTACGAATCGAAAAACCACCCCCATTTGTTAAAATAAGAGATTGCAGAATTTATGTGAAATTTTAATAACTTAACACTTTTATATGAATCTTTAGCATAACCATGAATTACGCTAACCTCCGGATAATAAACAGTTCGGCTCACCTCCCCAATTCTTCTGCATAAATCGGTATCCTCCAAGTACATAAAAAAGCGTTCATCAAAACCTCCTATTTGTGCTAAAACACTAGTACGCATAAACATAAAGCACCCGGATAAATTTGGAACATCCATCTGTTTGTCGTAATCCTTGTGCTTTAACTCATAACCATCCAATCGTGCTTGAAACATCTTTTTTATTGACCTAGGTAAAAAACGTCTGCCTATCAAATCAAAAGGGGTTGGCAATTTTTTGCATAGATACTGTAGAGAGCCATCTCCATAAACAATCTTAGGCATTACCAATCCAACATTTTTGTTGTTATCCATAAAATTGACCAGATTTTCAATTATATTATCACCAATCTCAATATCAGGGTTAATAACTAAATGATAGTTGTAGTTTTGTTCCACTGCCAATTTAATACCAATATTATGCGCCTTGCCGTAACCCAGATTCTCGTTTTTAAGAACGTAACGAACTTTTGATAAATGCGAGAAATCATAATCGATAGCAAATTGAGAATTATCAACTAAAATTAATTTTTCGACAACAGAAGAACCGTTTATTGTTAGAATTAGATTTTTTACTTCTTCAATTTTATGGTTGAATAAAACCAATGATACCGAAACCTTGTTCATAAGTAATTAAGGATTGAAAATAGGCATTCGTGCACTTCTTGAATGAACAAAAAGATAGTCACTCGAATTAATGCTACCGGAAGCAGACCACTGTTTTAGGGTTATTATTTGATTTTTTTCAAATCGAACCTTAACACCGTCTGTAACAACTTTGAAAACAACATAGTCGAGTTTTTTGAGTAAATTCATAACTTGATTGGCTCGTTTTTGAGTATTCCCTGCTGAGGATTTATCATGACAATCAAGTATTTCACAAAGTATAATAGGCTTGTTTAGTTCCAGCATGTTTTTCATTCCTTGTAGTACTTCTAATTCCAATCCTTCTAAATCAATTTTTAAAAGCCCTATAAACTTCTCATTTAAGACATTTAAATCATCAAATCTTAGTACAAGAATATAAGATGCAGAATCTTCTAAATAAAAATTCGGTTTTAAGTTTTCAACGATTGTTGCAGCAGAGTCTGAATCTGTTTTAGAATAAAACTTTACAAGTCTGTTTTCATTCGACAACCGAATCGGTATTATTTTTACATTATTAAAGTTATTTCTTTTAACCAAATGTTTAAGGTAGTACAAACAATTTGCATTGGGTACAAAACTATAGTAATTGTTGTTATAACAACTTTTAAACGCAACTAGCGATTGCCCAACATTAACCCCTACATCTAACAACACCTCCTCTTCGCTGAAATTCATCATTTTGAATAAATTTAAGATCCAATCCTTTCGAATTGTAAGATTTGATAATCCTAAACCGTAAATAACAGGAATAGTTAATCGTTTTCCGTTAAATTTAATACTGTAAGTGAAATTTATATTCTGGGGAAGCCTTTTAATATTAAGTACTTTTGCTAGATTCTTAATCATTATGAACTTGGTTATTTGTACGAAGATAGGATTAATATTATTTGAAACAATAAGCCTGCACTAAGGCTTCTTTAGCCTTCTGTATAGATCTAGATACTTGGCTGCCATTACTTTACTTGTAAACTTGTTGTTGAATGTATCAAGTGCTGATTTAACCTTAACTTGAGCATCATCACTTGCTTGATGAATCGCATTAGCTAAAGAATGTTTGTCTCCTAATTCAAAAAATGTTACCTCGTTTTTTGTAAACATATCTTTAAATGCAGAAATATTTGAACACACTATTGGTATAGAACAGGAGGCGGCCTCAGCTAGAGCCAAACCAAACCCCTCAGCAATTGATGGCATTACAAAAACATCGGCAAATTGTAAATAAGAGGTTGCGTTATTCTTAAAACCTAACAAAAAGAATCTGTCTGATACACCTAATTCATGTGCAATTTTCTCTAATCGATTAAATTCTGGACCGTCTCCAATCACCACATATACATAATCTTTATTGTCAACTAAAAATGGTACAACCTCTTGTATACCTTTTTGCTTATTGAGTCTCGATATTGACATTAAGAGTTTAAATCGTTCCTTCAACCCGTTTAATAAAGTTGCTTCTTTTACATCAACAGGATAGAACTTAACAGGACTAACACCATTGTAAACATAATCAATACTTTTATTTGCTAGCTCCCTCTTATATAAATCACGCATATGCTTATTGATGCACACCAACATAGAATGTTTGCTCAAGCCTATTTTCCACAATTTTGTAAAAACAGCAGCAATAAACCAATTATAAGAAAATCTTAAACTAGGCCGAATGTATTGATGAATTGTTGAGATTGCTGGTTTGTTAATTTTATGTTTATGCAAATAATAGTACAAATCACCTCTAAGCATGTGTGTATGTATCAGATCAAAAGTAGAAAAATCATAGTTTCTGAAAAATGAAATTTGAGTGGTTTTACATTTAAAGTTTAATTCCCTGATATCATCAAAATAAAAGACCTCGACATAAATGTCATTCCTAATTTGCTGAATAAGCTGTTCAACCAAAATAATAGGCCCTTGTTGGGCTAAGGAAGGTATAATAAACGCAACTCTCACAAAAACAAAACATTTTGATATGGTCTAATAAAACCACCAGGATTCAAAAATTGTTGATACTTATAACCTGTATATAGAATTATTAATAATATGGCAATTAATTTAAATCTCATGGTATACAATAAGTATGGAATAATGACAATATAAACTATTTGAAGAATTACAGTGAATCTGGCTAAAATATTAACTTGTATGGCTATACCACCAATAAAAATGCTCATGGCTCCAACTGTCAATAGAAGACTATAGTTTTGCATATCTGCATTTGTTGTTGGTTTACAAACAATGGCAAAAAAAACAAGAACAAAGGAATATATTATCAGAATAGTATTAGGTGCTTTGGTTAAATAATCCATTTCACCTAAATAGCTTGTGTATGAACTCTCAGTTTCTATATTGAAAAAATAGGAAATAATTAGAGCATTCAAATCTAAAAAACTAACCACAAAACCGATTAACACCAACAACAATATGAACCATTCCTTAGGTTTAATAAGATATAAAGGTAAGATTAAAATTCCAACAGCGGAGGATACATGAAATCCAATAGCTAACAACAAAAAAAGTAAATAGCGCCAATAAACACCGTTAAACAACTGGTATAAAGCATACAACATTAATACATTAGCTAAACCAAATCTAATCTGTGTAAATCCTCCAGCTAGAAAAAACAAACCGTTATATAAGAAAATGGACGAAAAAGGATATGGAGATAACTTCCAAATTACTGAACCCAATACTAAAAAAGTGGATACGGAGATAATAAAAAACATCAACTGGTGATTGGCCCCAAAAGTTTTGAGAATAATACAAAGTGTAACAAAGAGAGGCTCTCCGTATGTTTGTTTTTTTGCAGCATTATTTAAATTTCCAAACCATTCATTTACGTCAGGCATATTTTGATAAATTTCAACATATGATGTGTAATCGGCATCGCAATTAAATCTAAGGCCACTAAATAGGGCCATAACAAGTAAAAATAGTTTAAAAAAAATAAACTTATCTGTTGAATTTATTTTAACAAAATCAATTACAACAGAAATAGCAAACAATAAAATGTAGAACCAATAGACTGTCATTTCGTGTTTAAATTATCAAAAAGATTAATCCAAAGTGGTATTATTCTATCTGGGAAAAAAAATACTGCTCTTTTACGCGCCCCTTCTCCTAGCTTATTTCTTAGGGTATCACTAGAGGTTACCTCAATAAGTGCGCTAAGAAATTTATCAAAGTTTCCATCTTCAACTAAGATACCGTTCTCTCCATTACTAATTATCTCAGATGGGCCAGTCTTACAGTCGTAACTTATCACAGGTAAACCATATACCTGGCACTCAATAAGCACCATTGGCAACCCTTCCCACCTTGATGTCATTAAAAAAACAGAGGCATTCTGATAATATTTATCAATTTTTTTTGTTGCCTCAAGAATTTCTATATATTCTTCCATGCCTAGCCGCTTTATTTCACTTTTTAGAAGAAACTTATCCTCACCATTCCCTATTATTTTCAATTTCCAATGTTTACCATAGGAAGTATTTTGTATGAAAGCACTCCATATTGAGATTAACCTATCAAATCCTTTTTGATAAGTTAATCGTCCCACTGCAACAGCTATGTTAGAATTCCCACCTACGGGTATGCGGTCTGTTCTCAGTATAAAATTTGGGATAGTAACAACATTAGCTTTGCAATTTAATCTTCTAATATATTCTTCTCTATCAGCTTCTGTCAAAGTTACAATAGCAGATGCGAATTTGGACGCAACAAAACGGCCGACTCTCATTGCTGGTCTGCCAAGATCGACACCAAAATTAAAATGCTCCCAAGTAATTACTTTCGTTTTAGTTAAAAAACTGGCTGGTATTGAAAATAAAGACATCGTTGTAACTACATCAATCAATACATCTATGTTGTTCCGCTTCAAAATTCTATTTAGTGAAACCACAATGGAAAAGTAGTTTAACAATAAATTTCTTTTGGTATTGTGTATTGTCTCAAATTTTATGTGTTTGTTATGTTCGAAAAATGGGGAGCCTTCACCCATTAAACTTATCACTGTAACATAATAACCTCTTGTTAAAAACTCATTAGCAAGAGAGAGTGTCATGCGTTCAGTCCCTCCTGCATGGGTAATATTTGTTATGAAAAAAGCAATTCTCATTTTTGGTAGTAATCTACATATTTTTGAGCAACCTTGACATAATGATGATATTTTTCAACAAATAATCGGGATTCTTCACCTATTTTCTCTACTTCGTCACGCTTGTCCAAAAGCTGGGTTATTTTAATAAAAACATCATCCGCGTCCGGCTTTATATTTATTGCCGGGCAATTTTCGTAACCCATTGCATTTACATTAATTGACTCTGCCCCACCCATTACGATTTTACCCATTGCCATCGAATACAATGCATTCATTGCTAATGAGTAGGATGTTGCTTGATCTACTACCACATTGGTTCTTTGAATCAAATTTAAATAGTCGGTTTGACTCATTTGACCTTCTAGTATTAGCTCTAGGTCGTTAGGATATTTATAGGCCAATCTCTCGAACGCTTTACGAATGTGCATTGTTCCTTTTGCGCTTTCGCGATTTAAACCATGCAAAATCACCAGCTTATTGTTTTTAAGTTTATTTGGTGTATACTTTATTTTATCAACGTTTATCGGCATTGGTATTAAAGGTAGTGTTTTGGGGATATCATTGTACGCACACTGATACTCATATGCTATGGGAACAATCACATTTACTTTTTCTATTAACTCCTTAGTCCATTTCTCAGGCAATGAACGTTCAACATTAATAACTGCATCATTATTTTGTATGATTTCTCTAACCCAATTGTACGAAAACTCTTTAGATTTTTGTCTATCCTTAAAGAACTCCCATACTATGTAATCATCTCCTGCAACCACTAAAACTGACTTTTTATTTTTTTCAATTAGCTTATTCACTATTAGTTTATTGAAATTAAACTTATAGTAAACAACAGTAGGATTTATGAATTGAACGATATCATAATTTGTCAATACTTTGGTATCTTCATAAATACGTTTCATTAAAAGTAATTTTCCGAGCTTACCTATAAACTTGGGTTCCCACAAGTAATCTGCGGGTAACTTTTTAAACCCATCACTGCTAGCTGCCAAAGTAACTTGATGCCCAAGTTTTATTAGACCTTCTTTCAAATTATTATGAAATCCGCTGTACTCACCTATTAATAAAATTTTCATTTATAGTATTAGTTTTTGAAGTTAATTTTAAAAAGAATGAAAACGTAAAAATCATATACACAAGATAGGTCAACAGATAGGAGTATGTAACACCTTGAATACCGTAAATTTTCATAAGAGTTGTAGCTAAAGCATAATAAAAGATCGCAAACAAAATTTCACTTGAAATGTAGGCCACTTGTTTTACTTTAGCTAACATTAAGGTAGCAAAAAGCCATGATATTATTTTAAAAAAATCACCTGTTAGCTGTGAGAAAAACAAAGAATCAATATCCATGAATTCACTAGTAAAAAGAGTTCGTATAACCATTCCTTTGAGAGAAAATATAGTTATTGATGTTACAAATACGATTGGGATAATAATCTTACTCACTTGATAAACTTCATTTCTTAGCACAATATTATTTTTAATCTCTGACAACCTCGGTAGATAATATGTAACAAGAGATGTTGTGATAAATAAAAGATGCATTGACGATATTCTATTCATTCCTTCCCATAATCCAGCATCTTTTGCCCCCAAATTTTTGGTTATATCATACCTGATCAATAGTTGCGTATAAGGCACAGTAAATGCACTAACAATTGCCATTAGTGAAAATTTAGATAATCCTTGCAGACTTTTTATATCGAAGGATGTTATAAGATCTACTTTTACCAACTTAGATTTTATAAAAAAACATAGTGCTATTATGAATGTAACAACTTGAGTCAAAATAAGTGAAATTAATGCCCCATAAACGCCCAAGTATATTGAAAACAATATCGTTACTAAAAGCCCAACAATGCTGCTAATTATACTAATCACATTAAACACTTTGAACATTTTATTTCCATTTAATACTGCAAGAATCCAACTACTTAAAGATGACGTTAGCAGTAATAAACCTAGTAGTCTGACAATCTCTTTATACAAAATTGACCCAAACAACCACATTGTCATTCTTTCACTAAAAAAAAATATGAACAAACTAATGATTAAAGTGCAAAATATAACAATCCATAATGAAGTGCTTAAAACTCTTTTGGCATCCAAGTTTTTTTCATTTGAGTTAAATTCTGCAATGTATTTTGTAATACCCAACAAAACTCCCCCAGTAGAGAGAGGCACCAAGATGGCTATGAAATTTGTTAATTGTCCCATCGTACCCAAACCTGCCGGACCAACATATACCGCTACAACCTTACTTACAACTAACGAAGATAGCATTTTAATAATAGTTGATAGTGCTGAAAACAGGGATACTTTGACCAATGCGTTTTTATACCACATAGTCATTTTATTATTGATTTAAATCAACTTCATTCATAATCTGAGTAAACGAAAAACGAATAATTATAAATAGTGATGACAAAAACAGCCCTATAAACATGCCAATTACACCACCTTTTAATTTACCTATTTTTTTCTTTTCTAAAGGAAAAATTGGGGTATCAATCTTTTGAATTAGTGGTGTTTCTTTCATTAACGAAATCTTAGCTGTTTCTAAATGCTTTACCAATTCTGCATAATATGTTGCCAATAATTGTGTTTCCATTTGCCTTTTTGCTGCAACAGACAAGACTATCTGTTTGGCAATATTACGGTTGGCATCATTATACACAGCAACATTCATTAGGGCACTTTCATAGGCAAACTTTACAGAATCAGTTTTTTGCTCTAAAATACTCACCATTGATCTAGACTTTTTGGTTCTATTATCGATATATAGTTTCGTTACCTCTCCCATTATTGCATCTATAAAGTAGCCCGAAAAAGCCTCATCAGATGAAGTAAACACAACATTATAAATACTTAATTTCTTATCAACTTTAAACACAGTTAAATTCTGTTTTTGTATGCTTTTAAAAATCAAGTAAAGTACGCTGTCTTGTTCTCTAGTATACTCTTTTCGATTCGTTGACCTAAAATTTAATTTATCGAGTCCCTTTTTGTCGAGCTTTTGTCGCCATCCAAACCGGTCTAGAAAATGATCGGCAAAGGTGTTTTCTATACCATCTATGCTAATTTTTGAGATAAGAGTATTTTCAATTACCAGACGAGATTTAATTAACTCAATAATATTCTCTCCCGTAAAAACACTTCCTCCTGATGACCCTAAATCTATCCCCAATTGGCTTGCAACACCTATATATCCTGCTAATGCTCCGCCACCTTTTTCTTCGTCCAAAGAAAATGTTAGCCTAGCTGTGTATTCTGGTTTGGATATCAAGGATAGGCATAGACCTAACAGACTAAAAATAACACCTACGCCAATAATCTGTTTATATTTATCTTTTAGAAGTCTGATGAATACAAATAATCTTTTAACAATATTTTTGAATGATATTTTTTCGTTTGCCGTATACATTACAATTCAAATTTAAAACCAAAACCACTTTTATTAATTCCGAAATAAGTCATTTTACTAACAGATAAATGATGACCTATTATAAATTCACAATCATCTGAGTAATGATATTACAATTACCGCCAATGTTGTTATGCTGGCTGTCATACTAACTACTTCAACTGCTGTTATTTTTTTCCGTTCTTCTCTTGCAGGAACAACAATTTCAGAACCAGGCAACACTTTGGGATGAACTTTAAAAACTAAAAAATTCTTAGTTGCTTTAGCAGAGCCATTTGCGTACACAATATAGCTTCTGTTTTTTAATGCTCGCTGCGTAAAACCGCCAGAACCACGCACGTAGCTTCTAAATTTCTTCATACTTTTGTATGGTATACGTACAGGGTATAAAACCTCACCACTCACTTTAACTGTTTGTTTGTTACTTGGCACACTAATTAAATCACCATCTTCCAATAGTAAATCGTATTTACTTCCCGGCTTCTTTAAAATTTTGGTCAAATCAATACCTACAATTGATGTAAGGTTACCTACCTCATTATCAATAATTTCTTGCAACCTAGTGGTATCTTTGGTTTGTTTTATTAATGCATCAATTTTCTGCTCCCTCATCACCTTTTCTGCTTCTGTAAGTTTTTTGGTTCTAATTAATACTGCACCATCGGTAAATGCAAACTGTGATGTTCCTCCACTACGTTTTATCAAATCAGAAATGCGTTCAGTTTTACTGGCAATGGTATACTGCCCGGGATAGTTCACTTCTCCTTCTATCTTCACATTTTTTTGCTCAACATAACCCGGGGTTGAATAAATGGTGATAATATCGTAAGGCATTAAAAACACATCTTTATGGTTTTTTAAATCCTCATTCACCTCATAAGAAATTATGGTTGCAGCACTCGCCTCAACAGATGATCCATTTGTTTTAAACCGTCTGGCAATTTCAATTTTTTTGCGTGATGCATTTTCTTTCAAACCGCCTGCTGCTATTATTAAATCTTCTACACGGGCATTTTCTGCAAACGGGTATTTACCCGGTTTTAGCACTTCCCCTAAAATGGTAATTACGTACTCTTCCTTTAAAGCAAGCTTTGAGTTAATTTCAATCAAATCTTCTCTCTTTAAAACAATATCGTTTTTACCACTCAATACTTCATTCACATCAAAGTTTAACACCTCTGATGAATTGTCGTCTTTTAATCGGTAAATAATTGCACGAGATGTGAAGGCATCCTCTTTTAAGCCATCTGCTTTTCTGATTAATTTTGATAAAGTTAAACCATTTTCAATGGCATAAATACCCGGACGAAATACAGCTCCTTTTATCTCTACGCGGTTTTCATACCTGTCTATAATTTTACCAATCTCATAAACATCTCCCGATTTTGGGTTAAACATTCCAAACATTTCATTCGGTACATCGGCTACACTTTTTTCTTTTGCTGTATTACGAGTTACTTTTATTCTGTCGGTATAAGCCACATCAGTAAAACCACCTGCATAATTAATAAGTTCCTTCAACGATTCGTTTTTTGTTGTTTCATAATAAGCAGGACGCTTAACCTCACCTAATAACTCCACTCTGTTCTCATATGCACCAATCTTAATCACATCCTGATCCATTAACCTAATATTACCCTTCGACTCTCCTTTTACAAGAAATTCGTATACATCAACCGTGGCAATAGTTTTACCACCTCTTATAACCTTTATGTTTCTAAAAGATCCGTTTTTATTAGGACCACCGCTTGCATACAAAGCGTTAAAAACTGTTGCCAATGAAGGCAAAGTGTATGTTCCGGGCAAGTTTACTTCACCTAAAATGTTCACTTTAATACTTCTAATCGAACCAAGCGTAATGTTTACTGAGGTATTTCCGGTTGATATGCCTGAATAAATAGTAGTTAATTGTGAAGTAATTTTTTTTCTGGCCTGCTCAATTGTTAACCCTGACACCTGCACAGGACCTAAAAGTGGAATACGAACAGAGCCTTCAGGTGTAACTTTTAAACGGTGTGTTGCCTCGCTGTAACCATAAATATCAATAATCAATTCATCGTCTGGGCCAAGTTGATAATTTACCGGGGTAGCTATTTTTAAGTTGGGTTCAAACGTTAAGTTCTTATTGTTAAAAAGTTCTGCCCCGAATATTTTTTTTTCCAACGATTCAAATAGCCTATTTGTTTTATCTTTTACTTGCAATTGATCGTCATTGTACTCTCTATCTGCTGATTGTGCTTCACCACCCTGACCAATACCAGTTATGGATTCTAACTTCTGGATACGTGCTTTTAGTTTTTGAACCTCGACAGTGGGCATTTTACGCTGTATGGCTATATGTTCTACTTGATTTAGGCTATAGCCACTGTTTTTATACTCAGCAATAAATTGTTTGACCTGGTCATCGCTCAATTCATCAACTCTAATTTCAGAAATATTTTGCATGGAAATACTTTTCTGCTGTGCCGAGGTTTCTGTCCAAACTACTGATAAACAAAAAAATATAAATAGTCTTACTGTTGTTTTATTCATATAATGTGAAGCAATACGCGCAAAAATAATATTTAATAAACGCTAAACAAGAGGTTTAGCGTATGGAAACAATATTACACTGAACCTTTTTTGTATAATAAGAGTCTTATTAAAATTAGTATTCTTGTAAAAAATTATAGTTTATACCCTAAAAGTGATAAAACATATATACACCCTGGCGGCCATATGCCTGCTAACAATCTCTTCAGCACTAGCCCAAACCAGTGAGGTTCGTGGATTTATTTACGACAAAAAAACAGGTGAGCCTCTGATTTTTACTACCGTATTTATTCAAGAATTGATGATAGGTAAACAAACCGATATCAACGGATTTTACGCATTAAGTAAATTAAAAGAGGGTTCATACACCCTCAAATGTGCGGCTGTAGGTTACGATACCGCAATAGCTAAAATTACCATTACTGCAGGGAAAATTACCAACCAAAACCTATACGCTGTTGCCACCACAGTGCAAATGGAAGAGGCCACCATTGTTGGCGACAGACAAAAAGCTCGAAACGATGTTAAGATATCAGTCAACACAGTTACGCAAAAGGAACTAAAACAATTACCCGCTTTTGGAGGTGAACCCGATTTAGCGCAATACTTACAAGTATTACCCGGTGTTGTTTTTAGTGGCGACCAAGGGGGGCAACTATACATCAGAGGTGGAACTCCGGTACACAATAAAGTTTTATTAGATGGTATGATTGTCTACAATCCTTTCCACTCTATTGGCTTGTTTAGTGTGTTTGATGCTGATGTGATCAGAAGCGCGGATGTTTATGCCGGTGGTTTTGGGGCGCAATACGGAGGACGTATTGGTGCCATTATTGATGTGAACACCCGTGAGGGTAATAAAACCAGGTTTGGTGGTAAATTATCAGCAAGCCCGATTAGCTCCAAAATTTTATTAGAAGGGCCTATCAGTAAATTTACCGAAGGAGGCGCCTCATCATCATATATCATTTCCTACAAAAATTCATACTTAAATCAAACCGCACCTACCCTTTACGATTATGCGGGCAAAGATGGATTACCTTTTAGTTTTAGTGATTTGTACGCCAAAGCAAGTTTTATCAGCTCAAGTGGGTCTAAAGTTAATTTGTTTGGGTTTGACTTTAACGACCGAGTAGATTACCCACAAACACAATACAACTGGAAATCGAGTGGTGGAGGAGCAAACTTCTATATTATTCCGGAAGGTTCAACCGTAATTAATGGTGCAGCGAGTTACTCGCAATACAAAATGAACCAAACCGAAGCTGATGGTAAACCACGCGAGAGTAGCATAAATGGCTTTAACATCAACGTAAATTTCAGTTATTTTATTGGTAAGGATGACATTAAGTACGGACTTGAAATGAACGGTTTTAGTACAGATTATAACTACACCAATTTATACGGTCGTCAGCTTAAACAAGAAGAATTTACTACCGAGTTAAGTGGATATTTACGTTACAAGAAAAACATTGGCCGTTTGGTTTTAGAGCCAGGAATTCGTGTGCAAAACTATGCTTCATTATCAGAAATTACATTCGAACCACGCCTGGCAGCAAAGTATAATGTTACCGATAAAATTAGGGTAAAAGCAGCAGGTGGTTATTACACGCAAAATTTAATTGCAGCAGTATCTGATCTTGATGTGGTAAATCTATTTTATGGTTTCTTATCAGGGCCTGAAAATTTACCACGCAGGTTTAATGGTAAAGAAGTAAATAGTGCATTACAAAAAGCATGGCATTATGGTGCCGGTTTTGAGTTTGATTTGGGGCAACACCAAGAAATTAACATTGAAGGTTTTTATAAAGACTTTACGCAATTAACCAATATTAACCGCGATAAACTTTACGATGAAAATGATTTAACCAAACCGGAGTATCAACGTAATGATTTTGCTGTAGAAAATGGAAGCTCTTATGGATTAGACTTTAAATACAAATACGAATTTAGAAAAGTGTACCTATGGGCTGTTTACAGTTTAACCTATGTTGATCGTTTTGATGGCACAAGAACATACGCACCGCATTTTGATAGAAGACACAACACTAACATAGTGCTAACCTACACCTTTGATAAAAAACGCACTTGGAATTTAAACACCAGATGGAATTATGGTTCAGGTTTTCCGTTTACACAAACGCAAGGGTTTTATGAGAAGTTAACTCCGGGTACGGGTGGTAATCCGCTTACACAAAACGGACAAATTGGGGTTTATTACACCGATATTAATAAAGGCAGATTGCCAAGTTTCCACCGCATGGACGTGTCACTGTCTAAAAAATTGACACTAAAGAAAAATCAAACCATGACCTTTACAGTGGCTGCTACCAACGTATACAACCGCGATAACATTTTCTATTTTGACAGAGCACGTTTTACACGCATCAATCAGCTGCCTATTATTCCCACTGTGGGGATAAATTATTCCTTCTAAAAAAGGTATAGCTTATAGCTTCGAAAGCGTTAATCACACCGTAGATTGAACGTTATGAAGTTAAATAGCATTTTATACCTGTTGTTTTTTATTGGCTTTTTGCATGTTGCCAACGCACAACAAACGTTAAACAACGAACACCGTTACAAAACGTACAAAGAGGCTTACGAGCTTTTTTACAAAGAAAAATATGCGGCTGCGCAGCAGTTATTTGAACAATACATACAGCAAAACTCCGACAGGGAAACCACGGTAAATGCACACTACTATGCTGGTGTGTGCGCCATGGAGTTGTTTAATGCTGATGCCATTGCTAAACTTACCTATGTTTATCAAAATTATCCTGAAAACCCTAAAGCCAAATTGGCTTTGTTTCAGTTGGGCAGGTATTTTTATCGATCTAAAGACAATAAAAGAGCAGTACAATACTTAGAACAAGTTGATGCATTAAGTTTAACCAACGAAGAAGCTGATGAATATTGGTTTATTAAAGGCTACTGCTACTTTAAAACAGATAAGTTTACCGAGAGTAAATTGTCGTTTAAAAATATAAAAGACGAAAAAAATAAGTACTACGAACCTGCCAACTATTATTACGGATATGTGGTTTACAAAGAAGGTAACTATGATGAAGCCCTTAATCATTTTAACCGTATAAAAAGTAGTAAAACTTTCGGACCTTTATCTCAGGTTTACATTGCACAAATTTTATTTACACGCAAACAATATAAACAAGTTATTGCTTTTGCTGATAGCCTTAACAACAAAGATGTAGCCGATGATGTAGCCGGAATTGTTGGTCAGAGTTATTATAACTTGGGTGAGTATGGCAAAGCTGTTCCTTATTTAGAAACCTATAACGCCAATCCTCCAATACAGTTAACCAGTAAAGATATTTACCGCTTGGGTTATGCCTACTTTAATACAGGTAAATACGAAAAGGCAATTGAGCAGTTTACTCGTGTTACTGATAAACAAGATACTACATCGCAGTTTGCTCATTTTCATTTAGCAGAGTGTTACATTAAAACCGATAAAAAACCATCGGCAAGGTTAGCATTTGATCGTGCATATAAATTAAAATTCGATCAGCAAATTACAGAGTTGGCTTTGTTTAATTATGCTAAAATAAGCTACGAATTAAATCAACCCGATGCATTAAAAGACTTTGTAAAGTTTGTTAACGATTATCCCGAAAGCCAATCCATTGATGAGGCAAGAGGTGTTTTGGGTGATTTATTGATGAGTACCAGAAATTACAAACAAGCCATTGCAGTAATTGAAAGTATTAAAAAACCAACGCAAGATAACAAAGAAGCCTACCAACGTGTGCTTTATTACTATGCCGAAGAGCAGTATTTAAACAACAATTATCAATTGGCTGATGAGTATTTTATTAAATCTCAAACCATGGATTATGATAAAAAACTGTATGCGTTATCATATTTCTGGCAAGCCGAAATTCATTATAAACAAGGTAAGTTTAAAGAATCTGAATCACATTACAAGTCGTTTTTAAAATTTGAGAACGAAGTAAAATTCACCCGATTTTATCCACTTGCTTACTATAATTTAGGATACTGTAACATTAAACTAGAAAATTATAACGAAGGTGTTACCAACTTTAAAAAGTTTTTAGAAAGCAGTCACTCACAAAATAACCCGGAACTATATACAGATGCATCCATGCGTGTTGCCGATTGTTATTTTGTGGCTAAGGAATACAATAGAGCACTTGATCACTACGAAATGATAGTATCGAAAAAACTAAATGGAAGTGATTACGCATTATACCAAAAAGCGATGATCTATGGTTTGTTAAACAAATCAACTGATAAAATTAATGCCTTACAAAACATCATCAATAACCATAAAAAATCGCCATACATTGATGATGCTTTATTTGAAATTGCCAACGTAAACCTTCAAACAGAAAACTATACCGCAGCAGTTAGTGGTTTTGATAACATCATTAAAAATTACCCACGTAGTATGTATATCCGCAAAGCTATTCAATATAAAGGTTTAGCCTACTATAACAATGGTGACGACAACGAGGCTTTGGTAACTTTTAAAGTTTTAGCCACCGATTATTGCAACACAGACGAAGCCCGCGAAGCATTGGCTGTTGTTAAAAACATTTATGTAAACAAAGGCGAAACCGATGAATTCTTAGATTTTATAAAATCAGCGTCTTGCGTAGTGGTATCCCCTACTTACCAAGACAGTATTAGTTACGAAGCTGCATTTAATCAATACAAAAACGGGGATTGTGCCAAAGCGAGTAAATTGTTTGGTACATACATCAGCCGTTTTGGTGGAGGATTTTTTATTTTAAAAGCCAATTATTACAAAGCAGAATGTGATTTTAAATTGAAGAATTTTGATGATGCACTTGTTTGTTATGAATACGTTGCCAACCAAAACAGAAATGATTTTACAGAGCGTGCTACCCGTCAAACGGCAGTGCTTAGCTTTAACAAAAAACAATGGCGTAAAGCATTTGATTACTATAGTGCTTTAGAAAGAATTGCAAGCGGTAGAGAAAACCTACAAGTAGCAGTTACAGGTATGATGAAAACAACCATGATTGCTTTTAATGTAGATACAGCAGCGCAGTATTCATTTAAGTACGTAAACTCAGGATTAAGCACCAAAGATGGTTTGTTGGATGCCAACTTAAACATTGCTCGTTTTTACATGAGCACCAATCAATACGACAGCGCTTTAGTTGGCTGGTACTATTTAATTAAAGAAACCAAAAATGCATACGCGGCAGAAGCTAAATACAATGTAGCTTTCATTCAATTCAGCAAAAAAGATTACAACAACAGTAAAAAAACAGTATTCGAAATTTCTGAAAAATTTGCAAGCTATAGTAAGTGGTACGAGAAAGCGTTTTTATTACTTGCAGAAATTTACTATGCACAAAAAGATAATTTTCAGGCTAAGGCTACCTTACAAAGTTTGATTGAAAACTTAGATGATGGCACACATAAAACTGCCGCAATTGACAGGTTAAAGCAAATTATTGCTGAGGAAGAAGCAGGCAAACCAAAACCACCTGCAGCAACCGAGAAAGAAATAGAAAAGTTGTAACCATTAGCCTCGTAAAATTTAATACATCATCAAAAAAAACATGGGTATGAAAAAATTAATATCAGCACTTACGTTAAGCCTTTGGGTTAGTGGCGTTTTTGCACAAGATACATTGCGCGTTAACGAGTTTGACGTGATAAAAGATTTTAAGCCAACCTTAACAGACATTATCAAAATACCGAGCAACCCTAACCCTGAGGTACCCGAAGTAAAAGCCCCAAGGTTAGATTACACTTTACCAACTGTTAAATTAAATGCAGAGCCAACGATATACACCATAAAGCCATTGGCCATGGGTACAGCCTTGTTACCTAAACTAAAAAACAATTACTTCAGGTTAGGTTATGGCAACTACAGCTCACCAATTATTGAAGCCTACTTAACAACTGTACGTAACAAAACTTCTCAGGCCGGTGTGTATGCTAAACATTTTAGTGCCAACCCAAGCGATAAACGTGCATTTAGCAATAACTCGCTTAAACTTTGGGGCAAACGTTTTGTAAGCAAAGGAGCCATTACAACTGATGTAGCTTTTAACCGTAATGTGATTCATTATTACGGATATCAACCGCAAACAATTGATATTAAAAAAGCAGATCTACGCAGACAATACGCAGCGTTAGATATGCATGCCGGTTACAGCAATATCATTAAAGACACTGCAAAGCTGAAGTTTAACATGGATGCTAACTTCTACAACTTTGTAGATAATAACCAAAGCATAGAAAACGATTTTAAACTAACCGGTAATTTTTCTAAACGTATTAATGGTAATCCACTTGAGGTTGGTTTGGGCGTTAACACCAACAATACCAAAACCAAAACGTACGATTACAACCGTGTTTTTGTTGATGTAAACCCGGAGTATGCTTTAACATTCCCAAGTGCATTTATCAAAATCGGGTTTAATTCTACTTTCTTTAACGATAGCCAAGGAACTAAGTTTTTCTTTTTCCCTAAAGCAGAAGCTGCCTACCAAATCACACCAAAAACCATTACTGCTTATGCTGGTATAACAGGTAAATTAAACCGTACTACCTACCGTGGTTTAGCAAACGAAAATCCTTTTATCAGCAATTTTGCATTGTTTAATACCGAAAATAAGTTTGAAATTTACGGTGGTTTTAAAGGTGAAATTAGCGGACAAACAAGTTTTATGCTTCAGTTTTCGCATGCCACTGTTCGTAACCTATTGTTTTATGGGTTTGATTCTACCTCGCTCGGGCAAACAACTATTTTTGATACCACCAATGCCGGGTTAAGCAATATTAGAGCAGAACTAAACCACGAGTTTGGCGAGAAGTTTCACTTAAATTTTGTTATGAATTATTATGCTTACTCATTACAAATTGCACAACCTTTTAGCCGACCAACTTTTACAACCCGCACCAGTTTGTTGTACAACATTGGCAGCAAGTTTATAGTTAGGGCTGATGTTTATACCATGAACAAACGCAAATCAATAGAATTGATTGAAAAGAAAGAGTTTGATTTGAATACCATTACCGATTTAAACCTAAGTATTGATTACCGCTACACCAAAAACGTAGGTTTATTTTTGATAATGAACAATTTAACCAACAACCAATACCAACGTTGGTACGATCATAAAGTATACGGATTTAATCTTTTAGGTGGCCTAAGTGTAACTTTCTGATAATAGGCACACTTACATTAAAAAGCCTGCTTTAGTTTGTTTAACTGAGGCAGGCTTTATATTTTGCGGCTAAATATGTCAGCGCAAATTACATCACAAACCATCTGGAATAGCGTTAAAGAGCTGTTGCATAAGCACGATTGTGTGATTATGCCCAACTTTGGCGGCTTTGTGTGTAATCCTGAAAACGCGCGTATAGATCAAGTTTCTCATATCATCACGCCACCTGCACGCAGGGTTATGTTTAACCAAAACTTAAAAACAAACGATGGCCTTCTGGTTCAATTTGTTGCACAAAACTTTGGCATAACATATAGCGAGGCTTTGAGAGTTATTGATGATGTGATTACCGATTTCAAAAACAAACTTGAGCAAACCAAGCAAATAGATATTGATACTTTTGGTACTTTCCGTTTAAATGCAGAAGCCAACTATGTATTTTTACCCAACAAACACAATACCTACTTACATGCATCGTTTGGTTTATTACCAATACAAGCCACACCTGTTACCGATTTTATTACAGGAGCCAAACGTACACGATTGTTTAAAGAAAGAAAAGACATTAAACCAATTGGCCGTAAACAAAGAGCCAAAAACATTGCACTTAAAGCCCTAACTGCTGTTTTAGTGGTGATGTTGGGCTTAAATGCCTACATATTTTTAACCGATGCTAATTTGGTAGGTGGTGCAAAAATTAACACTACCGGTATTCACTCTTGGTTTGATTCGTTGATGGCTAAAGATAAAGCACCTAATGAAATTAACGCTCCTGAGCTTACGCACAAAACAGAATTAGAACCAGAAGCAAGTTATTTACCCGAAGCCCCGGTGGCGGTTGAAGAAGATAAATTAACCGAAACTCCTACCAAAACTGAAACCCTAACAAATACCGTTGAAAACACCACATTAAATATTGCTGAGGCTTTTGCCTACACTACCAAAAGTGCCCCTAACTTTGGTAATTATACATTTAACGAAGATGGCTCAATAGTTGAAGTTCAGCCTACAGAGGTTGCTCAACCAATTGTTGAAGAAAACCCAGAGGTTAGCCCCGAACCCAAACACGAAGTTGCAGTAACCGAAACCCACGGTGCTGCATTCTCGTACCATGTAATTGGTGGTGTATTTTGCAACGAAGCAAATGCCCGCAAGTATTACAATATGCTTAAAGCAAAAGGATTTGATGCACAATTGCTGTTAAACAAAAAAATTAACTGCAACCGTGTAAGTTACCGTAAAGTAAGCAACCGCGAGGAAGCAATACGTTTAATGGATAGCATTAAATCTACCGAAAATCCCGCAGCATGGGTATTACCAGTTAAAGAATAACTTCTTTAGCTTATCATTGCACTATTAATTAACTGCATTATAAATCATTACTGAATGAAACACCTTGTTGTTGCGTTTGTACTTACGCTTGCTGCAATTCAGTTATCGGCACAAAATAAAAGAGCCAATAATGTGAGTTTGCTTTTGCCCTTTTGCAGCAAACACATTATTGAAAATCCTAACCATAAAGATGCTGAATTGGGTAATATTTGCAGAGAATATTACCAGGGAGCTCTAATAGCCCTAGATTCTTTTGAACGTGCCGGTGTAAAAGTAAGACTAAGTGTTTTTGATACCGAAAATGATAGCACGACTGTTGTTCGTATCATGCAAAAAACAGCATTTAAAGAAAGTGAGTTAATTATAGGTCCGGTTCGTCAGGGTGGAAATCAAGTGCTTTCGCAATTTTGTAAAAAGAACGAAGTTTATCACGTTTCACCATTAATGACATTCAGCAAAATTAAAATGGATGATCCGTTTTGGATTTCAGCCAACCCTGATTTGCCAACTTATGCCAACATCATTTTAAAACAAATTTTAAGTACCGATACAGCTGCAAATATTATTGTGGTATACGATAAATCAATTGTTGGAAAAAGCGTAGGACAAGCGTTTAAAACGCTTGCTGCCAACAAAAAATACCGTATTCGTGTATTAGAACACAACCCGGCTTTAGATCTAAAACTATACGCATCTTCACTTTATGCGAACCATATTGTTGTTGCTGCTACACAAGAAAGTGCAGTACTAAGCACCTTACGTAATATGGGCGATACTTCATCTATAAATAAGCTTAATACGTATGGTTTAATGCAATGGTTTGATTTTAAAAACGTGGATTATAACCTTTACCAACGCTGTAACCTGTCTGTATTCAGCCCGTTTTACGCTGACTATAGCCGCGATGAAGTGAAACAATTTGTGGCCAAATACCGCGAGCGTTTTAGTACAGAACCTACTGAGGCTGCTATTAAAGGCTACGACCAAATGTTAATATTTACCGATGCTTTAAATCAGAACGGTAAAAAGTTTATGGGCAAATTGGCTGATAAATCCATTCCAACTTTGGGTACCACATTTAAATTTGTTAAACACAAAGAAAGTAACAGTTATCAAACCGGGTATTTAAACTTATTGAAGTTAGAAAACTTCACCTTAAAAAAAATTAACTAAGTCCCTCCCACTCTTTGTAAAATTGAGCTAAAAACTGCTCCATAAAGACGTGCCTATTTTCGGCCATTTTTTTGGCTGTAGTTGTATTCATGGTGTCTTTTAACAACAACAACTTTTCGTAGAAGTGGTTAATGGTTGGGGCTGTACTGTTTTTATAAGCCTCTTTATCGGTGTATAGTTTAGGTTTGATTTCCGGGTTATAAATTGCCCTGTTTTTAAATCCACCATAATTAAATGTACGAGCAATACCAATCGCACCAATAGCATCTAACCTATCTGCATCTTGCACAACAAACATTTCTTTTGACGAAAACGATGCCGCTTCAAATGATTGTTTAAAGGACATGTATTTGATAATGTTCACCACATGATTGATGACCTCATCATGCACACCAATGTTTGTTAAAAATTGTTTCGCCTTTTGCGGACCAATACTTTCATCACCGCCATAAAATTTCGGGTCGGCAATATCATGTAACAAAGCAGCTAATTCAACTACCAAAACATCTACATGCTCTTTTGCTGCAATGGTTTTGGCGTTTTTCCAAACACGGTATATGTGCCACCAATCATGACCACCTTCTGCTTGTTGTAGTTCTTGTTTTACAAAAGCCTCCGTTTTATCAATCCAGTTCAATACAGTTGTGTTATCTATTTCACAATACTCTGATAAGCATCCATCATCATCCTAACTTCTAAAATGTGCTCATCAATTTGTTTAATTTTTGCTTCGTCTTTTTTAGCTTTTAGTTTTTGTTCTTCTAAGGTTGCCAACTTATCTTTCCATGGAGCTTGCATGTAGTTTATCCATGTTGGCATTAAGTTTCTCATGCCTTTATCGGTGGTGGTTTGATAAAAGTTTTTTAAACCAACTATGGCTTTTTGTTGTACAGTTTTATCAGCCATTTGCAGGTATTGCACATATTGGTTCATAAAGGCAAAACGGAAAAATCCTAACTTACCCATCCAGCGTTCAAAATAACTTACCTCATCGCTTGTTGAATAATCGGCTAAAATACCCGCAATACTTAATTGCAATTTTGCATTATTAATGTGCGTAAACTTTTGGATTTGCGATTTTGCTAAAACGGAATCAACCGAAGCCAGTGCTTGTAAACCGGCACTTACCACACTATATGCCGAATCGTTTATGGCAGTTTGATAAACAGCCGCATGTTTTGACGGATTGTTTTGTGCAAGTAATGTAACTGCCTCTGCGCGGTTTGCCGATTTATCATCCTTTACAGCCAACTCAGCTAATTTAGCATCAAACAAAATGCGTTGTGTTGGATGTAATTTTTCTACAGCGCTTAAACCCAAATCTCTCACCCCCCAAAACTCGTGATTTAACAAGTAATTAATAATCTCTTCTTCATTGGCAGTTATTGAATCACTCATGTTATCAAGCCAGGCATTTACCGCATAATGTTTATCCATAAACAAAGGCGTTTCCATAATAGCAGCCTTGTACTCGCTTGATGGTTTATTGTCTTGAATTACGGCCAACAAACACCTTTCAGCATCAACATTTACAAACTTAATTCTGGTATCGGCAGTAAACTCAAATGTTTGTTGTTTTTCGGTAACGGTAATGCTTTCTTTTTTAATTCCATTTTCGGTGTACACATCAACCTTAATGGGCAATTTGTATATGCCGATGATGTTACTGTCTTGCTTTTGGTTTATGGTTAATTTAACCGTTTGTTTGTTGTCGTTGTAAGTGTAGTTGTATTCTAAAACAGGATGTCCTGCTTTTAAAAACCATTGGTTAAAAAACCAGTTTAAATCTTTACCGGTAACTTCTTCAAAAGCCATACGCAAATCAGCTAGTTCTGCTGTTTTGTAAGCATGTTTGGTTAAATACAATTTTAACGATTCAAAAAAAGCTTCATCACCAATGTGCTTGCGCAACATGTGTAAAATCAAACTTCCTTTCTGGTAACTCACCACATCAAACATATCATCTCTACTGCCATAGTGGTAACGAATCGGTTCAACTTTGTGTTTATTTTTTTGATTTAAATACGCTCTTAGGTTGTTGTTAAACTCGCAATCAGCTTCCATTAAACCGTATTTATTTTCTTGCCAAATGTATTCGCCATAGGTTGCAAAACTTTCGTTTAACGGAATATTGCTCCAGCTTTCGCAAGTAACCAAATCGCCAAACCAATGATGGAATAATTCGTGTGCAATAATATCCTCATGCGGATTATCTAAATGTTCTCTGTGGTTATGCTGCAATAAATCATAATGAATAACTGCTGATGTATTTTCCATGGCACCACTTACAAAATCGCGCACCACAATTTGGCTATACTTATTCCAAGGGTAATCAACGCCTAACTTTTTGCTGAATACTTCCATCATTTCCGGTGTATTTCCAAACACCATTTTGGCGTATTTTTTATACTCAGGTTCTACATAATAATCAACCGCAATGCTATCGCGCCAATAATCTTTAACCTGCGCAAACTCGCCCACAGCAAGCATTACAAGGTATGGTGCATGTGGTTTGGTTTGTTTCCAAAAATCAGTACGTGTACCATCAGGATTATTTTTGCTCATCATCAATTCGCCATTACTTAAGGTAATGTCTTTGTCATCAACAGTAATGGCAATCTCCTGCGTTATTTTTTCGTTAGGAGCATCAATGGTTGGGAACCAGCACGAGTTAGATTGCGTTTCTCCTTGTGTCCAAATTTGGCGTGGTTTATCTTTTTCTTTACCAAGTGGATTGATAAAGTACAAACCTTTATCATCCTTTATGGCAACACCCTTCATGCCTTTAATTTCATTGGGTTTGGCCACATAATCAATAAACAACTTAAAGCTTTGTTTGCGGGTATAGGTCTTATCTAAAAACACCAACAACTTCTCGCCATTGTAGTTGTATTTCAGATTTAAAGTATCAGCTCCGGTTAACAAAGCCACTTGTTTTACATCAAAACCGCGGGCATCCAACTCCACCGATTTTAAATCGTGAAAGTAAGGACGGGCAGTTAAAATGGCCTGACCCAACACATGTTGCTTCTCATAATTAAAACTTACGGCAAGTTTCATGTGCTCCAAATCAATATGCCTCTCGGTAGTCTCGCGGTAAGGGCCTTTAACCACAGGCCTAACAGTTACTGCGTTTAACTCACTTTTTTGTGTTGGATTGTTTGATGATGAACTGTTTTTATTTACTTTGCATGCTGTAATTGTTATTGCACTTGCAACAGCCAATAAATATGTTTTGTTGATGCTGATCATGGGTTACAATTAAACAATAAAAACTTAAACAATAAAATAAAATGATTACCGCCAAAGTAAACGATAACAAACAATTTGAAATTGATACAAAATCGAATAAAATTACACTTAATGGTGAAATGATTACCCCTGATTGGACCCAAATTGGCGAACATAAATATCACGCTATCATCAACAACCAATCTTTAACAGTTGAATTAGGCAGTATTGATGAAACCGGCAAACAAATGAGTGTGGTGATTAATGGTGTGAAATATCAGGTTGCCTTACAAAACCAGTTTGATGCATTGCTTAAACAATTGGGTATGGATAAACTTGCAGCAGGTAAGGTAAACAACATTAAAGCCCCCATGCCGGGCTTGGTGTTGCGCATAAATGTGGCTATTGGCGACAATATTAAAAAGGGTGATGCCCTATTGGTGTTAGAAGCCATGAAAATGGAGAATGTAATTAAAGCGGCAGGCGATGGCGTGGTGAAAAAGATAAATGCAGTTGAAAAAACCGCAGTTGAAAAAGGTACTGTTTTAATTGAGTTTGAATAAAGCTTAAGTATAAAAACGTTCAATAACAAAACACCCCGCATACCTGAGGTATTCGGGGTGTTTTTTGTGTAAACAACAAACAATATTTGTTGGCACTAAGCGTGTTCCAATTCCTGCGATTTTGCCGAGTACTCCAAAATCAATTGTATAGATGTTGGGTTGGCATCCAACTCTGCCTCTTCTAAAAAACTAATGGTCTCGGCATAATCATTCAACTCCTGTTGTAAGTCGTTGTTTAGACTCAATTCTTCCAGCAAGCTGTTTTTGGCTGCAGGTTCAAGTTCGTTGTACAATAAGGCTATTAACTGGTTAGGTGTAGATTTTTGTGGCATAGGCCTGTTTTATTTTTAAGTTCAGTAATAAAACGCAGCCACTTACAACTTTATTGCAAGCCAAACAAAAACAAACACAAAAACTTGTTTAACAGCACATTATATTTTTACCACTTGTTGATCCATCATTTTGCGTAAGTTATTTAAAGCATAACGCATACGCCCCAAAGCAGTGTTAATGCTTACTCCGGTTTTGTCGGCTATTTCTTTAAAACTCATATCGCCCCAATGACGCATGATTAAAACTTCACGCTGTTCATCCGGCAAACGTTTTACCAACTCTTTAATATTTTGCTCAGTTTGATATTGGATTAACTTGTCCTCACGACTTTCTTCCGCAATTTGTATGTAACTTAAAATGTCATTGCCTTCGCTATCGGTAATGGTTAAGTTACGTTTGTGCTTACGGATGTAATCAATGGTTAAGTTACGGCCAATGCGCACCGCCCACGGACCAAACTTTCCTTCTTCGTTGTAATTACCTTGGCGTAAAGTGTGGATGATTTTAATGAATGTTTCCTGGAAAATATCTTCGGCCAATGCCCTATTTTTTACCAATAAGTAGATGGCACTAAAAATGCTACGCTGGTGGCGTTTTACTAGCTGCTCGAGACATGCTTCGTTTCCTTGAATGTAGAGGTGAACCAACTCTTGGTCACTAATCTGCTGTACGTTTTTCATGGCCTAAATGTTTAGGGTTTGAGAATTATTGAAGTACTTAAAAATTAGTGTAGAGTATTTTCTATAGCTTTATATATTAATTGCTTTGAGTTGGTTGATTTTTGATAATGTAAATATACTGACGTAAATCAGTAATGCAATATAATTTTTCTTAAAATTTATTAAATGGGCGAATCCCGACACAAAAATGACACACCATTTATAATAAAAAAGCGGCCCGAAAGCCGCCATAAATAAGGATGTTAAGTGCTAGTTAAACATCCCGCTTTCAAATCCTTCATCCACCAATAAATTTGCTTTATCATCGGCTGCTGCGGTAGCCAAAACATCACAACGTTCGTTTTCTTTGTGCCCGGCATGACCTTTAACCCACTTAAAAGTAATTTTATTTTTAGGATACAAGCGTAAAAACTGTGTCCATAAATCTGCATTTTTTTTGTCCTTAAAATTGGTGCGTTGCCAGTTAAACACCCACCCTTTGGTTACGGCATCACACACATATTTACTATCGGTGTGTATGGTAATGTGTATGCCTTCTACTTTCATGGCTTCTAAAGCTTTAATAACAGCCAACAATTCCATGCGGTTGTTGGTGGTGTTGCGATAACCTTCAGATAACTCTTTGTAATGTTTACCTGCTATCAACACCACACCATATCCGCCCGGACCCGGATTACCTCGAGCAGCTCCATCTGTAAAAATATTAACCTGCATTTACCGCTTTAAACTCGCCTTTAAACTTAATTTTTTTCTTTACCCCGTTGTCGTATTTAATAAAAACATCGGCTTCAATAAAGTAGTTACCATTGGCTAGTTTTTTTCCTTTTATGTAACCACCATCAACTTTATGGTAACCTCTTCCTATGCAAAAACAGCCCAATTGGTAAGTAGCTTTGCTTAAGGCCATTTTCTTTTTAAACGTAAATTTTTTCCAAGTTGAATCTACTTCAAACAAAAGGCTTTCATACATTTCATCATCAGAAATAGAAGGGCGTTCAGCATGTTGTTTACTGTATTGAAACACAATTTTATTACCCGAAATCATTTCGGGATAAATGCTGCCTTCGTTGTTTTTGATGTCGATGCTTTTACCGGAGAAATATTCGTAAGTAATACGTTCGGGATTGATGCTGTCGTTTTGTGCAAAAACTAATGTTGTTGTGAACAGGCTTATAATTAATAATAGATTTTTCATGTTGTGTGATAAAGGTTGCAATTTATAGCAATTGTATTTGTTTTGACGATAGCTGAAATAAATTACAATGGTTCATGCCGAATTCAATTGAAAATAAGTAACAAATAAAAAGGCTTACATCATATTATTTCGGCATTATAAGGCTTCGGCAACAATAAAAGTGCTGCCGCCTATAAATATCATATCTGTTTGTGCGGCATTGTTTAAAGCTGCTTGTTTGGCCTCAACCACAGAAGCATAAACCTTGCCATTTAACCCAAACCCCGATGCTATTTCGGCCAATTCGTTTGCAGGCATGGCCCTTGGTATGTTGGCATTGGTAAAATAATACGTAGCTTCTTTGGGCAACATACTTAACACCTTGCTAATGTCTTTATCGCTTACCATACCTATTACCATGTGCAAATGCGTGTAGGTTTGTTGTTTTATTTGTTGCAATACATACGTTAGTCCATCCACATTATGGCCGGTATCTGCAACCATTAAAGGCTGTTGTTGTAAAATTTGCCAACGCCCCATCAGGCCTGTATTTTCTTTAACCTTGGCCATTCCGGTTAAGATGGCTTGAATAGGAATTTCGAAACCAACTACTTTTAACTCCAACAAAGCGGTGATGGCCGTTTTAATATTATTGAGTTGGTAATTGCCCGTTAAATCACATTTTAATTGCCTTAAAAAAGGTTTGTCGTTGTAATAAACATCAGCAGCAATGTACTCACTATTTTGGTTGATATTTTGAAAGGAAACTGTTTCTGAAGCCAACACAATCGGACTTTCTTTTACATCTGCAGCATACTCAAACACCGGCCATGTTTCTTCATGATATTCGCCAATAACAACCGGTGCTCCACTTTTTATTATACCTGCTTTTTCACCAGCAATTTTAGGTAAGGTATCGCCCAACATGTCCATGTGATCCCAACCTATGTTGGTAATTACACTTAACTCGGGGGTTATTACATTGGTTGAATCTAATCGCCCGCCTAAGCCGGTTTCTATTACTGCCACATCTACTTTTTCTATGGCAAAATAATGAAAACACAAAGCCACTGTCCATTCAAAAAACGAAGGTTTAATTTCGTCAAAATGCGTTTTGTATTGTGCCACAAAATCAACCACAAATTGTTCGGGTATGGGCTCGCCATTAATGCGAATACGCTCCCTGAAATCTTTTAAATGCGGTGATGTATATAAACCTACTTTAAACCCTGCTTCTTGTAACACACTGGCCAACATGTGCGAGGTTGAACCTTTGCCATTTGTACCGGCAATGTGTATGGATTCAAATTCTTTATGCGGATTGTTTAACACCTTGCATAAAGCGAGGGTATTGGTTAAATCTTTTTTAAAAGCCGCTGCACCAATTCGGGTAAACATGGGCAACTGACTAAATAAATACGTTAATGTTTGTTCGTAGTTCACTACCGCAAGTTTAAGGTGAAATTTTGAGAATAAAAGTAAAGTTTAATAGTACCAAATGGTTTAGCGTAGCTATTTAGGCATTCTTGGGGTTTGAAAATAAATACTCTTGTATTTGCCAACACAAAAGGTTTATTTAGTGAGGTAAAACCTAACCAACCACGAAGTATGAATCCCATAAACACCCCCCCGATATGCGTGTAAATGAGTATGGAGCAATTGGGTAGAACAACAAATACTTATATAAGATTGAACGAGATGAATAGAGTTTGCTTTAAATACAAATCTCATCCAGGAGATTTCTTTAGAAATGCAGAAATCCATGTGTTACCTGATCCAGATAATAATCTAGAAGACTTTTTAATTTGGTTTCTTGACAATTATCAATCTGATAGCCGAATAACTTACATTGATGATTTATCAAAGCTCGCTGATGATGAGTTTGTTGATGAGAATGATAAAAAGATATTTGAAAAAAAAGTCGATAATAAAACTAAGAATGAATTATTGATAGAGATTAATGAAGTTGAAAATGAACTTAAAACTGAGGCATACAGAAACTTCTACAATCTTTTGTTATCAAATAAAATAGAAATAGTAGTAGAAAATGAAAAGTAATAATTGGACGAAAGAAGAAACAATAGTTGCTTTCAACGTTTATTGCAAAATTCCTTTTAAGGCTAGTAGTAAGACTAATCCAACCATAATTAAGTATGCTAATATTTTAGGTCGTAGTCCGTCTGCTTTGAACATGAAAGTTGGTAATTTTGGGCGACTTGACCCTGAATTAAAAAAACAAGGAATTGTTGGGTTAGCGCACGGAAGTAAATTGGAGGAAGAAGTTTGGGATGAGTTTAATGGGAATTGGGAAAAACTAGCATTTGAAAGCGAGTTATTAATTTCAAAATTCGCGAATAAACCAATTGAAGAAATTTCTGAAATAGATTTTGAGGATATTAAAGAAGGAATTGAACGAGAAACTATAGTTAAACAACGGGTTAATCAAAGTTTTTTTCGTTCAGCTGTATTATCTTCTTATTATTTCAAATGTTGCATTACAGGATTATCAATTCCTGATTTTTTAATTGCAAGTCACATAATACCTTGGGCAAAAAACAAAGAACAAAGATTAAATCCAAGAAACGGACTTTGTTTAAACTCTATTCACGATAAAGCATTTGATAAAGGATTTATCACAATTAGTCCAGATTATATAGTAATAATTTCAAATGACTTTATTGAATTTGAGAAAGAAAATGCAGTCAGAGATTTTTTCTATAAATATAAAAATCAAAAGATAATTCTACCCGATAAATTCTTGCCTACAAGGGAATTTTTGGACTACCACTATCAAAATATTTTTAAAAAATGAAACCTACGTTAAGAGTAATATACGGTAAAGAACAAATTGTTAAAACTTACAATAACGAAACACTTACCGATGAAGAAGTTAAACTGAATGTAAAAGAATATCAGTTTAACTCAGAGGAAGAAAAACAAGCATTTATTAAAGGTCTTAATGAAGCTGTTGGTTGGTTAGATTTTTGCATTCCTGAGTTAGAAATTGCGTGAAGGATAGTAGCGAATAGACCGACCCTAACTGGCACGACCTAGTTTTGATACCCTACAGCACCTCAGTGTAAAAATGAATTCTATATTCACTCACAAGTGCCATGCTTGTGTAATTTGATATCAACTCGAAAATTCGAGACAATGTTGCGGATTTATACAGAAAACATTTCCTTGATATGATTTTCGTTCACAAACACATATCGTGCTTATCTCATTTTAACCCAAAACCCAATTAAATTTTCGCACTTTGTTTCATTAACACACAAACATTAACCGCTGAGTTCACACAAGAAAATGCGAAGATTACAGCCCTTTATATCCGCATAATTTGCGGAGAATGTTACGTAGAGAATGGTAAAACTTAACCATTACCCCCTAATTCAACTTCACCAAATCATCAATCTTTTTGTATAACTTTTGCTCCATGCGGTAAGCCATTGGCACTAAAATTTCTTCTTCAATACGGCTGTGTTCTTTTAAGTCGGCTTCAAAGGTTTTTAACTCGTTCATCAATACTTTGTAAGCCAAATTATCGCGGGTGTCTACCGCATAATTTTTTAGCAATATTCTAATGTTGTGCATTTCATCATCATCGTGGTGGTGTTTCATGATAAAATCTTTAATGTTAAAATCCTTTACCTGCACCAACATGGAATTATTGAAATCGATGGTATAATGCTCTAATTTTTTAATGTATGGAAATACCTTTTCGTTTTCGTAAGCAATGTGTTTTAAAAAATCGGTTTTGAAGGTATTAAATATATTGGCCAACAAATGTAACTGTGGATAGTTATCGCTTAGTTGTATTTGTGCCTGATGAATGTGATGCTCGATAACCGGCAACATACGCTGCGCATAGTTGTGGTGGTTGTTTAACAAGTACGTACACAAGCTTGAAGGGGCATAATGTTTCAACTTTTCTAAATCAGGGTTATCGGTTTTAAATTCCTGTTTTAGCAAAGCCAACTCAATACTCTTAACATCAATGTTTTTAAGTTTACATACCTCATCTAAAGTAAATTGCAAATACGAAAACGCATCAATACCATGCCAATGCATTACCGATGCATAACCGTGGTTGTGTTCTAATAATTCGCCTATGTTTTTATGAAGCATACTGTACAAATCTAAATTTTTTATTGAAAAATTACATGTGTGTCCGCAAACTTAACAGTTTGCAATAAAACCAGACTGAAATTAAATTCGTGCTCCCCCACCGCACGCTGAGTCATTCTATCAAAATTTATTGATTTAACTTGCTCCAAGTATGAGCGATGAACAATGCTTGAAGGATTCTATACGGCCTATGATGATTTTACGTAACAATCAAGGTGACTGTTTGCGGGCAGGGCCTAAGTAAGCAATTCAGAAATGAAGCGCAGCGTAATGGCTTGAATTGCGCTGCAAAAACAGGCGCTTTAGATTGTAGTAAAAGCATCATAAGCCTTGACTTTTTTGAATACTTTTTGTGTCAAGACAAAAAGTATTGCCGGTTTGGGGTGGCAACCCCAATAATAATAAAATCAATAGTTTTCATTTGTCACTTTTTATTTGGGCAAATGTTAATTCAACGAGACTAAAAACCAACTTAAAACAACGAGTTAAAAAGTAACCAAAAAGCCCACCACGAATGCCAAATCTGCCCTGATTCCGCGCACAAGCCAACCGCCCCTGGGGCTGAATTAGTCGGATTTCACACCATTCGTGGACACCCACCGCACGCTGAGTCACTCAAGCATAATTTATTGATTTAAGAAGTTCCAAGTATGAGCGATGAACAATGCTTGAAGGACTCCAAACGGCACATGAGATTTTTGCGTAACAAGTAAGTGCAGTTGTATTTGCGTTGGGCTTGTTAAGCAATCCGGAAATGAAGCGTAGCGAAATGGCTTGGATTGCGTGGGATACAACAAGCGAAACTTGTAGCGAAAAGATCATAAGCCTTGAATTTTTTGGATACTTTTTGTTTCAAGACAAAAAGTATCGCGGGTTTGGGGTGCAACCCCATGAACTAAAAGTTAAATAATTTTTCAAGACAACTGCGTAGCAATCAACGAGGCAAAAAAAAATAACAACGAGTTAAAAAGTATTGCCGGTTTGGGTTGGCAACTCCAAGAATAAACCAAAATTTTTATTTCAAGACAACTGCGAAGCGATCAAAGAGGTCAAAAAACAGTAAATAGTAACGAGTTAAAAAGCAACCAAAAAGCCCACCGCACGCTGAGTCATTCAAGCATAATTTATTGATTTAACATTGAATAAAATCATGCTTGATTGTTGAATCACGTTTGTTGACGAATTTGGGTTAAATTTGCACCGCATTTTCATGACAATTACACTTTACCAAACCAACGATAATTCTGCTACGCTTTACAACAGCGAGTTGGATGAAACCTATCACTCACGCAATGGTGCGGTGGAAGAATCGCTTTATGTGTTTTTAAAACAAGGGTTTGAATTGGCATCAACCCAAAAACACAAAATAAACATACTTGAAATTGGATTTGGTACCGGTTTAAATGCCATTTTAACAGCACAAAAAGCAACAACATTAAACGTTAGTTGCGATTATTTTTCGTTAGAAACTTTTCCGTTAAGCACTGATTTGGTGGCGCAATTAAACTATCCTCAATTTATTAAACCTGAGTTTGTAAACCAGTTTAACCTCATGCACCAATGCCCTTGGGACAGTTGGCAACACATCAACCCAAACTTTAATTTGTACAAAGCCCACACAAGCGTGCACCAATTTAAACACAACAACCTTTTTGATGTAATTTATTTTGACGCTTTTGGCCCGGATAAACAACCGGATATGTGGACATCTGATGTGTTCGAGAATTTGTTTAACCACTTAAACCAAGGAGGTATTTTTGTTACTTACAGCGCAAAAGGAGAAGTACGCAGAAACTTAAAAAGTATTGGTTTTAACGTGGAGCTTTTACCCGGACCACCACGCAAACGCCACATGTTACGCGCCATAAAACCTTAACTATGCATTACCATCAAATTATAGTAGGACAAGGTTTGGCAGGGAGCTTACTTGCACACCAACTGATAAAAATGCAACAGCAGGTTTTGGTGGTTGACAATGAAAACCCTCATTCGTCATCGCGCATTGCTGCCGGTATGTACACGCCTATTAGCGGCAAACGAATGGTTAAATCGTGGATGGTGGATACGTTGTACCCTGAATTGATAAGTACCTACAAAGATTTAGAAAACCTTTTAGGTACCAAATTTTTAAACGACATTAACATACAAATGAGTTTTGCCAGCATAAAAGAGCAAAACGATTTTTACAGTGCGCTAAACGATAAAATTAACCGTTACGTACAAACAGAAATTACGCCACACCAAGGACTAAACGCGCCATTTGGTGCAGTAGAAATAACACATAGCGGTTGGTTAAATACCATTGTTTTTTTAGATGCATTTAAACATTACTTACAACAGCAAAATGCTTTTTTGAAGGATGAATTTGATTACGGTGCATTAAGTTACCACGACAACAAGTGGCATTACAAAAACCACTCGGCAAACAGCATGGTATTTTGCCAAGGTTATCAAAACAAAAACAATCCTTACTTTAAACACATACCTGTAATTGATAACAAAGGCGATGTATTTAAAATAAAAACTACCGCTTTAAATCAACATAAAATTTATAAGCGTGGCGCTTATGCGGTTAATTTGTATGATGATATTTTTAAGGTAGGTTCAACTTACCAATGGGACAATGATAACACCACTCCTACCCCGGAAGGTTATGCAGAACTAAATGAAAAAACAACTGTTTTAATTAACGGAGATTACCAGGTTTTAGAACACTTTGTGGGCATACGTCCAACTACCAAAGACCGCAGACCTATATTGGGTAAACACACACAAGAACCGAACATGTATATATTTAACGGATTGGGTACAAAAGGTGTTTTGGTAGCGCCTTACTTTAGTAAAATAATGGCTGATTTTATTTTGAACGATACGGCAATTGATAAAGAAATAAGCACAAACAGATTTTAACATGATTACATTAAACTATAAAGAATACGGCAGCGGAGAAAAATACTTAATTATTTTACATGGCTTTTTAGGCTCGCTTGATAATTGGCACAGCCTGGCTACCGAATGGGGCAACCACGGTTTACATGTTTTTGTGGTTGATCAAAGAAATCATGGTAAATCGCCACATACCTCAGCACACAGTATTCCTTTAATGGTAGGTGATGTAAAAGATTTTATGGAACAACACCATATTCCAACAACATCTCTACTAGGTCACAGCATGGGAGGAAAAGTGGCCATGCAATTTGCTTTATCGTACCCGGAGTTAACCGAAAAATTGATTGTGGCTGATATGGCTCCTCGCCCCTACCGTGGTGGTGCACATGATGATGTGTTTAAAGCCATTAACAATGTTGATTTAAGTAAAGCACAAACACGTAAAGAAGTGGAGCAAGCCATGGCACAGTACTTAGGCGATTTTGGAACCCGACAGTTTGTAATGAAAGGTTTAGATCGTGTGGACGAATCGCACTACAAATGGAAGTTTAATGTAGAAGTACTTAAACGCGATTACGTAAATATTTTACAGGAGATTTATTCATCGAGCCACTTTAACGGTGAAGTCTTGTTTATTAGAGGAGGCAACTCACTTTATGTGCAAGAGAAAGACTTGCCTGCTATACATAAGTTATTTCCACACTACAAATTGGTTACGGTTGAAGATGCAGGTCATTGGTTACATGCCGATAAACCCAAGGTAGTATTTGAGGAAGTAATGAACTTTTTGGCATAGTTTATGCAAATTGCTGCGCATCAAACCTAACCCGTATGAAATTTTTATCCTTTGTTTTAGTTTTTGTTTTGGGTAATGTGGTACTTGCTCAAAACAACGACATTCTAACCGTGCCGTACAATGGGCACACACCAAAACCATCAGCACCTGCAGATACTAACATTAGCAACGACCTTATGGATCCCGTTGGATACAACGGAAAATCAAACATAATTATAGAAGGATATTTACCGGTTGCATTCCCGTACGGGCAATTTAAAACGTTGAGCAGCGATATGTGGGGTATCGGATTTGGTGGAGGAGTGTTATACAATCCATTTTCGAACGCTGTAAACAGCGACTGGATACGACCTTATGTTTTAGGTTTACAATTCGATTATGTATGCTTTTCGAGCAAATCAACCCGTACAGAAACAACCCTACGCAACAGAGATTTTGATGTGGTATACAAACTAAACACCGGAGCTTTTAGTTTTGGCTACCAAGGTAAGGTTGAGTTTTTCGACACCAAAATTTATCCCTTTATTGCTTACCAGGCAGGCTTTAGGTACTTTGAAGGTGTGCAGAAAATTAAATATACAGCAGAATATCCTGACGACCAACAATACGCTCCGGCAGATGTGCGCGACAATATCAGTGGGTCGTTTACCTCTTATTTTGGTTACGGTGGAGGCATTGGATTTGGCCGAGAAACATTACGTTTTGAGTTAAAAGTAATGAGACAAATAGGTAGTGAAGCCAAATACGTAGATCCCAAAAGTGTGGTGACCAACCCCGATAATACCTTCACCTATTCGAGCAAAAGATCAACCACAGATATGATTGTACCGCAACTAACATTATCGGTACATTTTTAAAAACAAAACAGCCTGCGGCATTGGCCGCAGGCTGCATAAATTTTAGTTTGGTGAATACGCTTCTATTTTTTTTCCCAACTGATAATATTTACAAAGTTGGGGTAAATAGTGCGTGGCAACTGACCGGGTAAAGGATCGCCCCAACCATCCATACATTTATATTGTTCGGGATGCACCTTAAATTTACCTTTATAATACGTATTGAGACTAAAAGAAATTCCGGGAGGTAAATCAATCGCTTTAAAATAGGTTAAAGTGCTTTTTGCACTGTCAAGTGTGGCAACAATAACGGGTCCACAAAAACCAACCTGACTGCCTAAGTCTTTCAATTGAAACTCGAAAACATCTGTTAGGTATGCTTCTGCTTTTGGCGCTTTGCTGCAATCATCATCTTTGTCTTTTTTGCAAGAAAAACAAATTACAGATAAACTCAAAAGTACAATGCCAAGTAGTTTAGGTTTCATGGTTTATATCGTTTGGTTTGATAAAGATAACAAACAACCTTACTAAAACAAAACAGCCTGCAGTGTTAACCGCAGGCCGTTTAAATTTAAAATTGAGTAAGTACTATTTTGTTTCTACGGTTCTTGATTTTTTGATGGTAATCGGTCCCATTTTTTTAATGGTTTTAGTAACCTTGGTCTTTTTATCTTTCGATGTACTGTCGGTTACACTTTCTTCAATTTCAATTTCTGTATCGGAAGTCCAATTGTTTTTATCGCAGGTTAAACACTCCACACCATCCGCTGTAACTTTTAAATACACATAAGGTGTTTCTTCTATATCGTCTACTTCATTTTCAAGGTGTTTATCTTTTATCATTTCCAATACATCATATTGTACTTTTAGAATTGTTCCGGACGGTATCCACAAGCCAAGTGTTAATTCTTGGTTTTTAAACGGCTGATCACCTAATCCAACACCATTATCCAAAATTACCATGCTGCTATCCACCACTAAATTTAATGATGCTTTACGTGCCAACATCTCTGCTTCTTCTTGTGTTTTACCCCATGATTCGCGTTTTAATTTTACCTGCATCAAATTGTTTTCTGATGTATTAATGGTGATGCGTGGCTCTTTAAACAACAACATGTCATTTTGCATTTTCCATGAAACTTCTCCATCCTTTAAATGAAAATCAAACTCATCTACATCATCATCTAAAAAAGCAGGATTTAGTTTAATCAATAAGGTATCGTTAACCGATAACTCTTGTTCGTTGGTAATTAATACTACTTCATGTTTAATTTCACTGCGGTACATCACCAATGCCACGATACTTGAGGCAATACCGCCAAAGAAAAGTATAGTAGTAATTACAGAAACATACCTTACTTTTTTATGGGTAATAAGTTGAAAAGCCAAGGCTGCAAAACCCAATACCACCGAGAATATAATGGCATTGATGCCCCATTTGGCCAACATTAAAATGGTATCGTTAATGGTTATGGTGCGTATAAAATCTGAAAAATCGCCACTGCCATCCATACCAAAAGTTAATACCAAAAACAAAATACTACCCGGTAATACAACCATAAACAACACCATTAAACCAACAATAATGGTAACTACTTTTAGTAAGTTTTTTAGTACCGGACTTGTAGTAGCTTTTTGTGTTAGGTTTGATGCCGTGTTGCGAATTTCACGTTCAATATTATTGATGTCGATATTGCTGCCACGCATTTGTAATTTTTCGGTTGCAGTTTTAGCTTCAGGAATAATTATCCATAAAATAATATAAGCCAATAAGCCTGTACCAAATGCAAAGAATGAAATTAAAAATACCACACGTATAACTACTTCGCTCACGCCTAAATACGCGCCAATTCCCGAACAAACACCACCCAACATTTTATCGTCTGTGTTTCTGAAAAGTTTGCGTGTATTCGATCCCGAAAACTGAGGTAACTCATCCGGTGTGGCTTCGGGCATAATTACCCAAAGTATTAAATACAACAACAAACCCGAGCCAAAAACAAAAAACGAAATTAAAAATCCGGCACGTGCTATTATGGGATCTATGTTTAAAAAATTACCCAGGCCACCGCACACACCACTAATTACTTTGTTATGCGGATCACGTTTTAGTTTCTTGGGTCCTGCTGCATTTTGCGTATTGTTTTGGTTTGATGATTGACCAGAAGAATGATTTGAAGATTGTTGTTCCTCCTCGCCTTCCATTTGCCATGGGTTACCCATAACTGCAATTACATCAGCCACATCTTTAGGTAAAATAACTGTGTAGTTATCGGTAAGTTTTAGCTGCAACAACTCGGCAATACGTGTTTCAATATCCGAAATAATTTCGGCCGAACCTTCGGTACCCGAAAAGTGTTTGTGCAAAGCATCGATGTATTGTTTAAGCTGCTCATAGGCAACTTCATCAATACTTATAATGATACCGTTTAAGTTAATGTTTACTACCTTATTCATAAGATTATGCTAGTTATGGGTTTTAGTTTTTTGAATAATTTGGTTTACCGAGTCGGTTAGTTCGTTCCAGGTTAATTCCAACTCGTTTAAAAATGCGTTGCCTTCAGGCGTTAGTTGAAAATACTTTCGTGGCGGCCCCGACTTTGATTCAACCCATTGGTAACTTAATAAACCTTCGTTTTTAAGTCGGGTTAACAAAGGATACAAAGTACCCTCCACTACAATTAGTTGGGCTTGTTTTAGCTCATCCAAGATATCGGATGCATAAACCTCGCCCCGTTTAATAATGGCCAAAATACAGTATTCTAAAATACCTTTTTTCATTTGTGCCTTCGAGTTTTCTACGTTCATGTTATGTTTTATTTAGGCTTACTTTATTTCCTCGTACTTCGTAGCTTCAGCGTAGAAGTGTCTTTTCCAATTTCCTATTCTCGATACACCCCGCGAGTACACGGGGCACTCGAACAGGCTATACTTTCAACCAATCATCTAATCAACCTTTTACACTTCGAAGCTTTAGCGTAGAAGTGAATCAACTTGTCAACTTAACTCCTATTCTCGATACTCGCACTTACGCACATCCAACCCAAAGCGAACTCGAACAGGCTATACTTTCAACCAATCAACTTGTCAATTTATCAATTTATCAACCTCTCAACTACTCCACATCCACGCAACAAAGGTAAATCAATTGCAAGGTACTATGCAATACAAAGTACCTATTATAAAACTATAATACTGATTATCAATGATATTATTTTTATAAAACTTACTCATTATTAAAATTAAGCCTACATTTTTGTGGCATGTACTGGAGTTACCTGCAAAAAATTATACATCAAAACCGTTGGTTTTATTGGCCTTACTTCGTGTTGATTGCTTTAGCTGCTGTAATTCAGGCTACTTATCACCAATTTGATATTAGTTTATGGGTGAATAGTAAACACAATACCACCTTCGATTTTATATTTAAACACCTCACCCATCTTGGAGATGGACTATTTGCAGCTGTAATCTGTTTGATTGTACTGCTATTTTATAGAAAATATTTTTGGAGCAGTATTGTGTGCATTTATGTTCCGGCTATCGTTACCCAAATTTTAAAACGTTTGGTGTTTGAAGATCATTTACGTCCTGCTGCAAAAATGAGTGCATATACTCAACTACACTTTATTGAAGGTGTTACCATACATACACAAAACAGTTTTCCGTCAGGCCACAGCACTGGTGCATTTGCATTGTTTTTATTTATGGCATTGGCTATTCCAAATAAAAAAATAGGTATATTATTTTTAGCGTTGGCTGTTATTGCAGCTTTTACGCGAGTGTATTTGTTGCAGCACTTTTTCGAAGATGTTTTTGTGGGTTCTCTTATTGCCGTAACTTGCACCACATTATTGTTTACTTTATTTGAAACCAAACGTGCAACACAAAAATAACCTGATAAAAGTAGCCCTCTGGGGATTATTGTTATTTGTACCTTTTTTAGGCGCAGTTCATTTGTTTGATTGGGACGAGATTAATTTTGCCGAATCGGCCAGAGAAATGATGCTAACCCACGAGTACTTTAGGGTGCAAATAAATTTCTTACCTTTTTGGGAAAAACCTCCTTTGTTTTTTTGGCTGCAAACAGTAAGTTATTATTTATTTGGGGTGAATGAGTTTGCTGCTCGTTTTCCAAATGCAATTTGTGGTGTTTTGGTGCTGATTACTATTTTTCATATTGGCAAAACACATTTTAGTAACCGTATTGCAACACTTTGGGTGCTATTTACAACAGCATCATTTACCCCGCATTTGTATTACAAAAGTGGCATCATCGACCCATGGTTTAACTACTTTATTTTCCTGTCTATCTATCAACTTTATTTGGCCTTTATCAACCCACAAAAACGTAATACACATTTTGTAATGATAGGTATTTTTAACGGACTAGCCATTTTAACCAAAGGTCCGGTAGCGCTGTTGGTATTGGGTTTATGCGGATTTGTATTGTGGGCATTTCAAAAATTTAAACCATACTTTAACATCAAACAATTGGTTATTGCGGTATTAATTATTGCAGGAATTACATCTGTTTGGTTTATGGCCGAGTTGCTAAAAAACGGACCAAAAGTATTAACCGATTTTATTGCCTACCAAATTGATTTGTTTTTAAACCCGGTTGCAGGTCACGGACAGCCTTGGTTTTACCATCCTGTGGTACTCTTCTTTGGTTGTTTTCCGGCTTCCATTTTTGCGTTAAAAGCATTCAAATTGAAGCGCGAAAACGACTCAACCCAACAACTACAATTTAAGTTAATGATGAACATTATGTTTTGGGTAGTATTGATTTTGTTTTCGATGGTTACCACCAAAATCGTTCATTACTCAAGTTTATGTTACATACCGCTAACTTTCTTGGCCGCTTATTATGCTGATGATGTGTTAACACGTGGTATAGGTATATCCAAGTTTAAAAGTATTTTGGTGTTGGTTATTGGTTTGATTATTTCTGCTGCGTTTGTGGTATTGCCTTTAATTGATAGCATTAAACAACACATCATACCTTACATTAAAGATGATTTTGCAGTTGCAAGCTTAAACGTAACCGGTGGATGGAATGGTTTTGAATCAAGCATTGGTTCATTGTTTGGCATTATGGTGTTAATCTTTTTTATTCAACAACACCGTAAAAACACCATCGCTGCATTGTATAGTTTATTAATTGCATTTAGCATTTTATTGCCTACATACATTTGGCAGGTTGCTCCTAAAATTGAGCAATACAGCCAAGGACCAGCCATTGAGTTTTACAAAACCTTACAAGGACAAGATTGCTACGTAGAAACCTTTGGTTTTAAGAGTTATGCGCAATATTTTTATCCTCAGCAAGTGCAACACACCAACCCCAATACCGGCAATAAAGAATGGCTGTTTAAAGGTGAGGTAGATAAGCCTGTTTACATTGTGGCCAAAAGCATTCATGAAGAAGAATGTAAACAATTTCCTTTCGAAGAAATTGGTCGTAAAGGCGGATTTATTTTTTACAAACGTATTAAACCATCAACCCAAATTAATCCTTAACTATGGCTTGGTTTTTATTAATTATTGCTGGTTTGTTTGAAGTAGGTTTTACCTCGTGTTTAAGCAAAGCAAAAGAAACAAGCGGCAGCACCAGCATGTGGTGGATTGTTGGATTTTTTGTGAGCTTAACGTTGAGTATGTATTTGCTTTATAGAGCTACACAAACTTTACCTATGGGCACGGCCTATGCGGTGTGGACAGGAATTGGTGCGGTTGGAACAGTGTTAATGGGTATTTTGGTATTTAACGAACCTGCCGAATTTTGGCGTGTGTTTTTTATCTTCACACTGATTGCCTCTATTGTTGGTTTAAAGTTTGTATCGGAGTAAAATTAGTATTCCAATAGTACTTCGCGGCTATCGTCTCCGGTAGGTTTGATGTGTACGTTTAATACTTCTTCGTTTTGCAATAATTGTTCAATGTTTTCGGGCCACTCCATCAAACATAAATTGTTGCTGTAAAAGTAATCTTCGTAACCAATATCATATACCTCCTCTAAATTTTTGATGCGGTAGAAATCGAAATGATAAACAATTTGTCGGGTGTTTGTTTCGTACTCGTTAACCAGAGCAAATGTTGGGCTCGACACTTCTTGCGTTACCCCCAACTGTGCACAAATTTGTTTAATTAAAGTAGTTTTACCCGCACCCATTTGTCCGTAAAACGCAACCAATTTATACGTTTGCGATAACTCAATAATGGCTCTGGCAACCGCAGGTAAATCGGCTAACCCAACTTGACTAAACGTTTGTTGCATACTTAAAATTTGCAGCTGTAAGTGTAATGTACTTTGGTTGTTTTTGCACCTAAGGCTTCAAACAACGAATGCATTTTAGGATTAAAATCACCTATCCACGATAGCTCCGATGAACGCAAATGTTTATGTTTAATTACTGCCTCATGAAACTTCATAATCATACCGGTTTCTAACCCTAAATTTTGGTATTTAGGTATTACACCAAATACAATTCCACGTGCCCTATCAATACGTCCAAACTTACGATACCAAAGAAATTTAACCTTAGCCCATAAATTCATTTTACCACGTAAATGTTTAAAAATTTGATTTACATCAATGGTGTTAATGTAAAAACCTGCAGGTTCATCACCGTGGTAAGCAAACCAAATTAAATCTTCACGCAAAATTGGGCGAAGTGCTTTTAAAGTAAGCATTACACGATCCATGGTCATAGGTGTAAAATCCGGACGATGTGCCCAACCTTGGTTGTAAATGCTCACAAAATCAGCAGCGAATTTATTGATATCATCATCACGGTAATGTTCAAATTTACAAGCGGGGTTATTTAAAACGCGACTGGCAATACGTCCAAAACGCTCGCGGTTAAAGCCTTCCTCGGTAACTTCACTGGTTGATTGTTCGTATAATTTTGTAAACCCATACGATTCAAAAAACGCTTGGTAGTATGGAGGATTATAATTTTCAAGGTAAGAAGGATTTTTAAATCCCTTTACCATCAAACCCCAAAAACGATCTTTTTCGCCAAAGTTAATTGGCCCATCCATGCAGTTTAACCCTTTACTTTTTAACCAGTTTTTGCAAGTATCAAACAACAAAAACGCAGCTTCTTTATCATTAATGCACTCGAAAAAACCCATACCACCGGTTTTATTGCCACTTTGTTCAATATATTTTTGGTTGTAAAAAGCAGCTACGCGTCCAATAATTTTCCCATCATTGCTGTAAAGTAACCAACGGCACACCTCACCATTTTTATAAAATGGATTTTGTTTTGGATCAAAAACCTCCTCAATATCCTGATTTAAAGGAGCAACCCATTCTTCATCGTTTTTATATAAATGATGAGGAAACTTGATAAAGGCTTTATGATGTTGTGCACTACTTACTTCTACTATTTCCATGTGTTAAATTACTGCAAACTTATTTTAAATAAAGGGGTAATTGTTTATTTTGCGTGGGTCAAAAATATAAAATTATTAACGCTATGCTTCAAATAGGTGATAAATTACCCGAATTCAATTTAATTGGCTACGATGACAAGATGCACTCAAACTATGAATTTGCAGACAAATACGCGTTAGCAGTAGTTTTTACTTGTAATAGTTCGCCTATTAGTAATGCATACAGCAAAAGACTATTGGGCTTGTTTGAAAAATACGAAGATGATAATTTGGCTATAGTTGGCATCAACTCAAACGACAGCAGTAAATCGCAATTAGATAGTTTAGAGGCCATGAAAAAGACGGCTGAAAGGTTTGGTTTAGATCAATTGCATTTTGTTTACCTAAAAGATGAAGACCAAAGTGTGGCCAAGTTGTTTGGAGCAACTTGTAATCCTGAAGTGTTTTTGTTTAACTCAAAGCGCGAGCTAACCTACAAGGGGGCAATTGACGATAACTGGGAAAGTGAAAGTGGTGTAACCGCAGCCTACTTAGAAGATGCCATTGAAGAAACGTTGGATGGCATGGACATTGATTTCCCTGAAATTCCGAGTAACGGCACACCAATTATTTGGAAATAACATCAACTTTAAAATTTCATACAACAAACGCTAATCCGCAACAGGATTAGCGTTTGTGCATTTTATAAATATACTTTATGTATCCAACCATATCTGATTTAATAAACGACCTTTTTGGTTTTTACCTTCCATTACCGATACAAACTTTTGGTTTTTTTATGGCTGTTTCTTTTGCTGGCGCTTATTATACCACTAGTAGCGAGCTAAAGCGTAAAACAGCTCAGGGCTTTTTAAAACCCGTTCAACGCAAGGTTATTCAAAACAAAGCCATAACTGTTACCGATTATGTAACCAATGTGTTATTGGGCGCATTGTTGGGTTATAAAGGTTTAGAAATTTTACTTGACTACAATGCATTGGTACAAAACCCACAAGCATTTATCTTATCGGCCAAAGGCAGTTGGTTAGGTTTGATGATTGGAGCAGGTATTGCTTATTACAACACCCATAAGGATGCTGAAAAAGTAAAAGGCAAAACACAAAAAGAAGTTTTACAAGAAGTACAACCTTACGAGTTGATGTGGAATATTACTGCCATTGCAGGTATTGCGGGTATTTTGGGAGCAAAAGTATTTCATAACTTGGAGTACATTGACGATTTAATAGCCGATCCAATTGGTTCTTTACTTTCCTTTAGTGGTTTAACTTTTTATGGTGGATTGATTGTGGCCACATTTGCGGTATTGTACTACACCAATAAAAACAAAATACCAACAAAACACATGATTGATGCTGCGGCACCGGGCTTAATGCTTGCTTACGGCATTGGTCGTATTGGTTGCCAATTAAGTGGCGATGGTGATTGGGGCATTGTAAACCTTGCTGCCAAACCGGAGTTGTTAAGTTTTATTCCGGATTGGGCATGGAGTTATAACTACCCACATAATGTTATTGATGAAGGTGTGTTAATACCGGGTTGCGAAGGTCCGCATTGTTATATGTTGCCACAACCTGTATTCCCTACGCCACTTTACGAAGTAATAATGGCATTAGGATTATTCGCTATATTATGGGCCATACGCAAGCGTGTAACCATTCCGGGTGTATTGTTTTGTATCTATTTAATTGTAAACGGCATTGAACGTTTCGGTATCGAAAAAATACGTGTAAACAGCACTTACAATATTTTTGGTAATGCCATTACGCAAGCCGAGTTAATTTCTAGTTTTATGGTTATTGCAGGTTTAGTTGGAATTGTTATTTTAGCAAAACGTAACAAAACCAATGAAACCAACCCAACTGCTTAATCAACTTGTTTGTGTATTGATGTTGTTATTGCCCGTACAAATGGCAATTGCACAAAACATGGTTGTAAACAGTGGTTTTGAAGACATCAATATTTGTTGCGAGAAAAAAGCACCTTGTAGCCCTGAAGGTTGGTTTGGGTTAGAAATTCACCGTTACGATCACGATATCATTCCACTAAATCCTGATTACAAACAGAGAGCTAATGGTCGTGCTTCTGTTTGGATTGAAATGGGTTCGCCTATTTTTAAAAATGGATGGGCCAAGTTTGCTGCAGTTACACCGCTGATAAAACCCATGTTAGCCAATCATACCTACACCATAAAATTAAAAGTTAAGGCACATGTGTATGCTATTAGTGAGTTTCATGCATTGTTTTGCGATTCGGCCTTACCTGTCATCAAAAAACAAAAACCATCTCTTACGTTCAAACACAAACGTTTTATAAAGGGTAAAAAGTGGGTTGAAGTTACCCAAACATATAAAGCCAATGGCCACGAAAAATTTATGATTTTAGGCCTACTCAAATCTTGTAGTCAGGTTAAGTATAAATCAATAGAAGGTAACCGTGGGCTGGCAGGAATTTACATTGATGATGTTGAAATACTACCAACCGACAGCAACGAACAACAAACTGTTTTAGCAGCAACCGATTCGGCACAACAATATATTTACAGCGAAAACCGTAGGCATAATTTTCAGCGTTTATGCAGGGGTTCAAACATATTGTTTCCAACTATTATGCTTGATCAAATTGTGGACTCAACCACTACCATGCGCGATATCTTAACTGAAGAGCGTTTGGTGGCATTTAATGCAGAGTTAAACAGAGCCCCATATTTAACCAACATTATCTACAACGAAAAATATCAACTCACTCCACACTCACACCACATTTTAAAACCACTTTTAGAAGAATTAAAAGCCAATAAACAAACCGAAATTTTATTGGTGGGCCATGTTGATGTGCGTACATCAGAGTATGAAAACCATACCATAAGCGTACTACAAGCTATGGCTGTAAAAGATTATTTGGTAAAAAACGGCATAGCCAAAACACGTATTAGGGTTGATGGGAAAGGCGCTTACGATAATATTGGCAACATTGCTCACCCAAAAGGATACAATTTGAACAACCGCATTGAATACATTTTTACACCAAACCCCGTTATTAAAAAATAGCAATACAGTAAAGTTTGCTATTAAATAATCTAACTTTGGCATTGTTTTTATTCCATTTTTTTTACCATGAAAAACGCAGCGCTTATTTTATTGGTATTGTTTGCTTTTGTTGCCCAAGCGCAAGAAAACCAACAGCCAACAGATACACTCAGAACAGTTGAGTTACCTCAATTTATTGCAGAGGCCAAACGCGATCCTGAGTATGAAAAACGTTATCAGAAATTGGTGCGTGATGTAAAGAGGGTGCTGCCATATGCAAAAGTTGCCGGTTTTAGGTTTCAATTGATGGAACAAAACCTACAGATGTTACCAACAGAAAAAGCACGTAAAGAATATTTAAAACGTACCGAAGAAGCCATTAAAGATCAATTTATGGACGACTTGGTTAACCTAACAGTATCGCAGGGAAAGTTGCTGATAAAATTAATACACCGCGAAACAGGCAAAGATACTTATACCCTACTCAAAACCTACCGTGGCAACCTTACTGCAATTTACTGGCAAGGTTTAGCCAAAGTGTTTACTGCCGATTTAAAAAACGAATACAACCCGGTTGAAGATTGGCAAATTGAAAAGATTATTAAAGACCTTGGGGTAGAGTAAAAACCGTCAGACGCATTGCGCGTCAGCACGGTTAAGTGAAAATCTTTTTTCCCAAAAGGTCTAACACCTCGAAGGCGTGCTGACCTTTGGATTAATTATCATACCCCAAATTAGGAGCTAACCATTTTTCAATAAATGCAACATCTTGGCCTTTACGTTTGGCATATTCTTCTACTTGGTCTTTGTTAATTTTACCTACCCCAAAATACTTACTTTCAGGGTGACCGAAATAAAATCCACTTACACTGGCAGCAGGATACATGGCAAAATTTTCAGTTAACTCAATACCTGCATTTTTTTCAGCCTGCAACAAATCAAACAACAAACGTTTTTCAGTATGATCAGGACAAGCCGGATAACCCGGTGCAGGTCTGATGCCGCGATATTCTTCTTTAATTAAATCTTCTGTGGTTAAGTGTTCATCTTTGGCATAGCCCCAATATTCTTTACGCACCAACTCGTGCATTTTTTCGGCAAAAGCTTCCGCCAATCTATCGGCAATGGCTTTAATCATAATGCTGTTGTAATCATCATGATTTTTTTCGTATTGCTCTACCAACTTTTCAATTCCTATACCGGCAGTTACCGCAAATCCTCCCATGTAATCAGTTGTTCCGGTTTCTTTGGGCGCAACAAAATCAGCCAAACAGTTATAGGTTTGTCCATCTGCTTTTTCACTTTGTTGGCGAAGAAAATGGAATGTTTCTTTGTTGCCATTTACTTGCAACTCCACATCATCACCGTTTGCATTGGCAGGCCAAAAGGCAATAACAGCTTTAGCCTGAAGCAAGTTGTTTTCAATTACCTCATCCAACATATTATTGGCATCAGCAAACAACTTAGTGGCTTCTTTTCCTACAATTTCATCGTTTAAAATTTTGGGGTAACGCCCGGCTAATTCCCATGTCATGAAAAACGGAGTCCAATCAATATAGTCTCGCAATTCACTTAATGGAAAATCATCAAACACTTTAACACCGGTGAAACTTGGTGTTACAATATTTTTAGTATCTACATTAATTTTGTTTGCGCGTGCTTTATCAAGCGTAACAAAATTTTTCTCACGTTTACGGTTTTTATAATCTTCTCTAAACTGTGCGTACTCTGCTTTTAAGTTGGTTTGAAAAATAGGGCGATTTTCTTTACTAATTAAACTTTGCGCTACAGGCACACTTTTACTTGCATCTAACACATGCACCACAGGACCACTATAATTTTGATCTATTTTTACAGCAGTATGCACACGCGATGTAGTAGCGCCACCAATCAATAACGGAATATCCATTTGTAAACGTTCCATTTCTTTGGCTACGTGTACCATCTCATCCAAACTTGGAGTAATCAATCCACTCAAACCAATTACATCTACATTTTCGGCTTTGGCACGTTCCAAAATTTTATCAGCAGGAACCATTACACCCATGTCGATAATTTCGAAATTGTTACAAGCCAATACCACACCCACAATGTTTTTACCAATATCGTGTACATCACCTTTAACTGTGGCCAATAAAATTTTCCCTTGTCCGCCACCTGCTGCAGCGCCCGCCAAACGTTTCTCTTCTTCCAAATAAGGCGTTAAATGAGCCACTGCTTTTTTCATTACACGCGCACTTTTAACCACCTGTGGCAAGAACATTTTCCCTTGTCCAAACAAATCACCTACTACATTCATTCCGGCCATTAACGGTCCTTCAATTACATTTAGTGGCTTACCATATTTTTGATACGCTTCTTCTGTATCACCATCAATATAATCTAATATACCTTTTATCAAAGCATGACTCAAACGCTCTTCCACCGTGCCTTTACGCCACTCTTCATCAATCACTTTTTCTTTGCCTTTGCCTTTTACTTTCTCTGCATATTCCAACAAACGTTCTGTGGCATCATCTTTTCTATCCAACAACACGTCTTCTACATACTCCAATAATTCTTTATCAATTTCATCGTAAACTTCCAACTGACTTGGGTTTACAATACCCATATCCATTCCGTGTTTGATGGCATGATATAAAAATGCTGAGTGCATAGCTTCACGCACCACATCATTACCACGGAAAGAAAACGATACGTTAGATACACCACCACTAATTTTTGCCCCCGGAAGATTTTCTTTAATCCACTTGGTCGCGTTAAAGAAATCTAGCGCGTTTTTACGGTGCTCTTCCATACCGGTTGCCACCGGAAAAATATTTGGATCGAAAATAATATCGCCTGCAGGGAAATGAACTTTTTCTGTTAAGATACGATATGCTCTTTCTGCAATTTCAATTCTACGTTCGTAGTTGTCGGCTTGACCTACTTCATCAAACAACATTACAATAACGGCTGCACCAAAACGCTTTACAATTTTTGCTTGGCGAATAAACTCTTCTTCACCACCTTTAAGCGAAATAGAGTTTACCACACACTTGCCTTGCACACACTTTAAACCGGCCTCAATAATTTCCCACTTAGATGAATCTATCATGATAGGGACACGCGCGATATCAGGCTCGGCCATTACTAAATTCAGAAAACGAGTCATGGCCTCTGCACCATCAATCATCCCTTCATCCATGTTTATATCTATAATTTGAGCGCCACCTTGTACTTGCTCACGGGCAACATCTAGGGCGTCATCAAACTTGCCTTCTTTAATTAAACGCAAGAATTTTTTTGAACCGGTAACATTGGTACGCTCACCAACATTTATAAAGTTTGAGCCTTCAAAAATAACCAGTGGCTCTAATCCTGAAAGTCGTAGTGTATAATCTTTGTTCGTCATGCAAGGTTTTCAAGAAAAATCGAGGCAAGATAGTAAATAGGTTCTACAGTGCATAACATAAATATCAAACATAAGTCATTGCTCATAAATGCAGCAAAAACAAGACATTTGGGCTAAAACAAATTCTTCTTGCGGAAGAATAAAACCCCTATGCCAGATAACAGCAAGGCAATAAAAATTACAATCCAAAAGGCATGTTCGTTATCGGCAAAAGGGACACGTACGTTCATACCATATAAACTGGCAATTAAGATGGGTATGGATAAAATAATGGTAACTGATGTAAGAAAACGTATGGTAATATTTAGGTTATTTGAAATGATGGATGAATGCGCACCCATCATGTTACCCAATATATTGCTGTAAATTTTTGCCATTTCAATGGCTTGTTTGGTTTCAATGATTACGTCATCAATCAACTCACGTTCGGTTTCTTTGAGGTTACTCATTACACTGTGCTGTTGCAGGCGCATCATCATTAGCTCATTACTTTTTAACGAAGTGGTAAAGTACACCAAACTTTTTTCGAAGTTTAACAACTGTAACAACTCTCTGTTACGGGTTGCTTTGTGTAAAGTAAGTTGTATTTCATCAGCTTTGTTGTTGATATTTTTTAGATACCTTAAGTACAAAATTGATGCGCGTAAAAACAACTGCAGCACCATGCGCTCTCGGTATTGTGTGTTAAATGCTCTTACGCGTTGCTCAACAAAAGCACGTGTTATTTCGGTTTGTTTACTTGATACTGTTACAATGATATCTCGTTTAAGAATGATACCTAATGGTAATGTTAAATAAGGTAAATCCTCCTCAAAACCCATTTCTAAAGGTATACGGCAAACTATAAGCATGCAATTTTTGTGCTGCTCTACTCGCGGACTTTCATCTGCATCCAAGGGGTCAATAATTAAATCCGGACCAATTAATAACTTTTGGCTTAGGAACTCTATTTCTTGGCTTGATGGTGCAACAACATTTACCCAACAGTCTTTTTCAACTTGTTCGATTTGAACCAACCTGCCATTAATTGTTTTAAAGTACTGAATCATCCTTAATGCAACTTTACAATTTTAAACCGAAAGTAAGGTTTACTTAATGCTAAATTTTAGCCATAAAAAAAGCGGAACCCACTTTGGATTCCGCTTTAACTTTTTGTAGTTAAACCTTTTGTTTATGCGTATGCCTCTGTAGGTATACAAGCACAAATTAAGTTTCTGTCGCCATGTGTATTATTAACACGACCTACTGTTGGCCAGAACTTAGCTGCTTTTACATATGGTAAAGGATAAGCTGCTTGCTGGCGGCTGTATTTGTGGTTCCACTCATCAGCCGTAACAACATGCGCTGTATGAGGTGCGTTTTTCAACGGGTTATCCAACTTATCTGCTTCACCGGTAATAATTGCCTCTACTTCTTGCTTAATGGCAATCATGGCATCACAAAAACGATCCAATTCAGCTTTAGGTTCACTTTCTGTTGGCTCAACCATAATGGTACCTGCCACAGGGAAACTCATGGTTGGTGCATGGAAACCATAATCCATTAAACGTTTTGCAATATCCTCAGCTTCTACACCACTTGCCGATTTAAATACACGTGTATCTAATATCATTTCGTGGGCACAACGGCCTTTACTTCCGGTGTATAAAATTTCGTAATGTTTCTCTAAACGAGCTTTGATGTAATTAGCATTTAAGATGGCATATTTAGTCGCATCTTCTAATCCTTGTGTACCCATTAATCGAATGTATGCATAAGAGATTAATAGAATAGATGCACTACCCCAAGGCGCTGCACTTACTGCTGTCATCGCATGATTTCCACCATGCATATCAACTACTGAGTGGCCCGGCAAAAACGGAACCAAGTGCGCTGCAACACCAATCGGACCCATACCTGGACCTCCGCCACCGTGAGGAATACAAAATGTTTTGTGTAGGTTTAAGTGGCAAACGTCAGCACCAATATTAGCCGGACTGGTTAATCCAACTTGTGCATTCATGTTCGCTCCATCCATATATACTTGTCCGCCATTTTGGTGTATCAAGTCACAAACTTCAGTAATACGTTCTTCAAAAATACCATATGTACTAGGATAAGTAACCATCAAACAAGCCAAGTTGTCTTTGTGTAGTTCTGCTTTTTCGCGCAAATCATCAATATCAACATAACCGTTGTCTAATGTTTTGGTAACAACAACTTTCATACCTGCCATTGCAGCACTTGCAGGATTTGTTCCGTGTGCTGATGAAGGAATTAAAGCAATGTTACGATGGCCTTGACCAATTGATTTTAAATACTCACGAATAACCATTAAACCTGCATACTCGCCAGATGCACCGGAGTTTGGTTGTAAACTCATACCTGCAAATCCGGTAACTTGTTTTAAGTAATCAGTTAACTCATTAAATATTTGGGTATAACCTGTAGCTTGTTTGCGTGGTACAAATGGATGCATTGCTCCAAAGCCGGGCATGGTAACCGGAATCATTTCGGCTGTTGCATTTAATTTCATGGTACATGAACCTAATGCAATCATGCTATGGCAAAGCGATAAATCTTTTGACTCTAACAACTTAATGTAACGTAACATTTCATGCTCACTATGATATGAGTTAAATACCTCATGCGTCATAAAATCACTTGTACGTGCAAAGTTTACAGGTGCGTGCAAGTTAGTTGTATCGTGTGCTTTTAAATGAGATTCTTTGCCTGTTAATGCAGAAACCAATGCATTTACATCAGCAATGGTATGTGTTTCGTCTAACGAAATACCAATGTGTTTATCATCTACTTTACGAATATTGATTGATTTTGCTTCACAGTCAGCAACAGCTTTATCTGCACTAGGAACTTCAACCAACAAGGTATCAAAGAAGTGTTTGTTTTTTTGTTTGAAACCAACTTCGTTCAACACATTGCTTAACTGCGCTGTTAATCCATGCACGCGTGATGCAATACCTTTTAATCCTTTAGGACCATGGTAAACACCGTACATACTTGCCATAATAGAAAGCAATACTTGTGCAGTACAAATGTTTGAAGTTGCTTTCTCGCGTTTAATGTGCTGCTCGCGTGTTTGTAATGCCATACGTAAAGCGGTGTTACCTTGCGCATCAATTGACACACCAATTAAACGACCCGGCATTTGGCGTTTGTATGCATCTTTAGTTGCAAAGTAACCTGCGTGTGGCCCACCGTAACCCATTGGCACACCAAAACGTTGTGCTGAACCCAATACAACATCAGCCCCCCATTCGCCAGGAGGTGTTAACAAGGTTAAACTTAACAAATCTGCAGCTACGGCAACCTTAACACCTGCGGCCATAGCTTTTGCCATAAATGCACTATAGTCAAACACCTCTCCGTTACCGGCAGGATATTGAATTAAGGCACCAAAATATGTATCATCAAAAGTAATGGTTTCGTGGCTACCAATTACCAACTCAACACCTATTGGTTCGGTGCGAGTTTTTAGCACATCAATAGTTTGTGGGAAGCACAATTCTGAAACGAAGAACTTAGTCGCCTTATCGTTTTTGCTCTCGGCATGTAACATGTGCATGGCCTCCGCAGCAGCAGTTGCCTCATCCAATAAACTTGCATTGGCAATTTCCATACCTGTAAGGTCGATAATCATAGTTTGGTAGTTTAACAATGCTTCCAAACGACCTTGAGCAATCTCAGCCTGGTAAGGGGTGTAGGCAGTATACCATCCCGGATTTTCGAATATGTTACGCAACACTACATTAGGTGTGTGCGTGCCATAATAACCCATGCCAATAAAGTTTTTGTTTATGATATTTTTTTCTGAAATCTCCTTCAGCATGGCTAACAATTCCATTTCGCCCATTGCCTCGGGTAATTTCATACGTTCTTTTAAGCGTATGTGTGATGGAATAGTTTCATCAATTAATTGATCGATACTTGCTACACCAATTGTTTTTAGCATAGCCTCAGTATCATTTTCCATCGGTGAAATGTGACGCTTAATAAATTCGTCACGATAGTTGCTTGAGATTTGCATATAAGATTTTATTGTTGTTTTATTTTCTTAAAAAGTTGGGCGAATTTAACCATTTTAAGCACTATTCAAAGGATGATTTAAGTTTGCTTTGCTTTTTAAACCCAAGCCAATAAACTAACAATCAAATCATTAAAAACGCACCATAAAATTTACCCATAAGCACTTGTTTGGCTCAACACCAAAATAGTAACTTGCCATACTTAACAAACACAAGTAAATTATGTTCGGTAAATTAGCAGAAGCACAAAAAAAAGCAGAAGAAATTCAACAGCGTTTAGCCGGTGTTACAGTCCAAGGTCAGGCAGCATCGGGTGATGTAACCATAACTATGGATGGTAATAAAAAGGTAAAAGACGTAAATATTGAAACTGCTTTAATGTTGCCTGAGCGCAAAGAAGAATTACAATACTATTTGTGTATTGCCATTGAAGATGCTATTAATAAAGCTGATGTGGTTTCGGCAAACGAGATGAAAAACTTGATGGGAGGATTACCAGGTTTAGGCAGTTTGTTTGGCAAATAATACAGCCAAAAGCTACATACGTATTTTATCTAAAATTAATTGCGTTGCGCCTCTATGCGAAGCCATTACCTTAGCACTATTTTGTTTTACATCATGTAACAAATTGGTGTTGGTTATAAACGACAACAATTTAATATCAAACTCTTCTTGGGTGGAGATGTAAAATAGCACACCTGCACCGTGCAAAAGTTTTATTTCAGGAAATTTGTCGTGGTTGTTTGGGCCAATAAAAATAGGCATACCAAATGTTGCTGCCTCAAGTGTGTTGTGTATGCCTTTTTTTCCAAAGCCACCACCAACCAAAGCCACATCGCCATATTGATAAATAGAGGCCAATAAACCTATGTTATCTATGACTAAAATTTGTTTATCCTGAACTGAAATTTCATTGGCCTCAGAATATTTGACTACAGAAAAGTGCTTGAATGTTTTCACTACTTCTCCTATCCTATCTTCTGAAATTTCATGTGGAGCAATTACTATTTTTAAGTTTTTATCTTCTTTTAAAAAACCTTTTACTAATTGCTCTTCTTGCGCATAGCTGCTACCACAAACCAACAATCGTTGCTGTTGTTTAAATGCTTCAATAATGGGTAACTTCTTCGGATTTTGACAAGTTTCATAAACCCTGTCGTAGCGTGTATCATTACTCAAAAAAACATTAGCAACACCATTAATTTGTAAAGTGTGGGTTGATGTTTGATCTTGCGTAAAAATCAAATCAAAACTTTTTAATGCACGTTTAAATGCGGCACCGTACCACCTAAAATAAATTTGATTGGGTCTGAATGTTGCCGATATTAGATACATTGGAATACTGCGTTTGGTAACAGATTTAATGTAGTGAAGCCAAATCTCATACTTTACAAAAAACACAATATCTGGTTTAAGTGCATCTAAAACTTGTTTTGCATTTTTTGGAGTATCGGCTGGCAAGTAAAACACCACATCTGCCAAATCATAATTTTTTCGTATTTCATAACCTGAAGGAGAAAAAAAACTAACTGCAATTTGTATTTGGTGCTGTTCTTTTAGTTTTTCTATGATTGGTCGTGCCTGCTCAAACTCACCCAACGATGCGCAATGAAACCATGCTAACTTTTGCATAGGATCACGTTTAAAGTTAGCTAAAACATCAAATGTATTTTGCCTACCAACTTTTAACTGTAGTGCTTTTTTTTGAAATAGGGCTGCAATGTTGATGGCAAGTCCGTAAAGTGATATGGCTAAATCGTAAATCATTACTCGAAAATAAACTCATCACTACCTGTTTTGGTCCGCAAATAAACAGGTATCATCCACGCAAAACGAATCCCGAAATAGTAGTCGTTATGCATTTTTAAATCATACTGCATTTCATCGTAATTGTACTTACGTCTGTTGTATGTATATGCCTGAATCAACTCGGCTCCAATGTAAAAATTGGTGTACCTATTTATACTCTGGTGCTGATAACCTATAAACTGATTAAACGCCCAACCGCTGCTGTACCTATCGTATCCTGCTGCTCGTTCCTCACTTAAACTTGGCACATTATTTTGGGTAATGTTGATGTTTATTTTATGCATCACCAAACCACCACCAAGCATTATTTTTATTCCTGTATTTCTGTTTTTACTGCTTACCGGAATTAGGTAGCCAACCTTACCCATGGCGCTAAAACCACGCATACCTAAACTAACCAAACCGGGTGTGCCGGCACTTGTATTAATTGCTCCAACACTATTGGTTAAATTATTAAGTAAACTTGATGGTTTTAAGTTGTTTCCAAAATAATAACTTCCCTCTGCACCAAATTGCATGTTGTGGGTGTTTTTAAATAACACACCGGCACCTAAGCCATTAAACTCGTTAAAGCGTTTGGCAAAATTACCACCGGGCGTTACGTGGGTGTAATGAAACTGAAAGTTGAATATTTTACTGCTTTTTCCAACCCAAATTTTCTTTTGGGCATTGGCATTAAAAACACCAATTATCATAAAAACAGCCAACAAGGAATTGCGCATAGTTAAATAAATCTTGCCCCAAAAATAGCAGAAATCTTTGTTTGCCTGCATCATTAATTATATTTGTTGCCTAACCGTAATATTACAAACAACATGAGACCCATTCAAATGGTTGATTTACAACAGCAACACCAAAAAATCCAACAACAATTGGATGATGCCATTGCGCGCGTAATTCAATCTGCAAGGTATATTAACGGACCTGAAGTGGCCGAATTTAGCCAAAACTTGGCCCAATACCTTGATGTACCTTACGTAGTACCTTGTGCTAACGGAACCGATGCCCTTCAAATTGCAATGATGGCTTTAAATTTAAAACCGGGCGATGAAATTATTCTACCTTCTTTTACCTATGTAGCAACTGCCGAAGTTATTAAACTTTTAGGATTAACTCCCGTTTTGGTTGATGTAAATGAAACTGATTTTTTAATTGATGTTTCTAAAATAGAAAGTGCCATCACCCCAAATACCAAAGCCATTGTGCCTGTGCATTTATTTGGCCAATGCGCTAACATGGATGCCATTATGCAAATTGCTAAAAAGCATAACCTATTTGTAATTGAAGATACAGCACAGGCAATCGGTGCTACTTACACTTTTACTGATGGACGTATTTTACGTGCAGGAACCATTGGTGATATTGGATGCACCTCATTTTTCCCTTCAAAAAACTTAGGTTGTTTGGGTGATGGGGGTGCAATGTTCACACGAAACGAGGAATTGGCAAAACGTTTAAAAATGATTGCCAACCACGGACAAAGCATACAATACCACCACGATGACATTGGAGTAAACTCAAGGCTAGACACCATACAAGCAGCTATACTTAATGTTAAATTACAAACATTAACGGCTTGCGAAAATGCCCGTAACCACGTTGCTCAACAATACGATGAAGCATTTGCCAATCATCCAAATTTTGAAATACCTGCACGTGTAAGTAATTCAACCCATGTGTTTCACCAATACACGTTAAAGTGTAAAGGCATTAACCGTGATGAGTTGCGCAAGTTTTTAGCCGATAAACAAATTCCTACCATGGTATACTACCCAATTCCATTACATGCGCAAAAAGCATATCAATCGGATAAATATCCATTAGGAACATTGCCCGTTACCGAAAGTTTATGCAGTAAAGTAATTTCTTTACCCATGAGTCCCGAAGTAACAACCGACCAAATAGAATACATCATTGGTCATATCAACGAATTTTGTAAACAACAATCAGCCTCAAAATAAATAAAATGAAAATAGTAGTTGTAGGAACAGGATATGTAGGTTTAGTAACCGGAACTTGTTTTGCCGAAGTAGGTATTAATGTTATTTGTGTTGACATTGATACGAACAAAATTGAGAATTTAAGAAAAGGGATTTTACCCATATACGAACCGGGTTTAGAAGAATTAGTTACCCGTAACACAGAAGCCGGAAGGTTACAATTTAGCACCAATTTAAGCGAGAGTATTAAAGATGCTGATGTGGCTTTTATTGCTGTAGGAACTCCTCCGGGTGAAGACGGTAGTGCCGACTTAAAATACGTATTAGGTGTTGCTCGCGAAATTGGCGAAAACATGAACGATTACGGTGTGGTGGTTACCAAAAGTACCGTTCCGGTTGGCACTTCGCACAAAGTAAAAGCAGAGGTACAAGCAGCTTTAGACAAACGTGGTGTTAACATTCCGTTTGATGTAGCAAGTAACCCTGAGTTTTTAAAAGAAGGTGCTGCTGTTGATGACTTTTTAAAGCCGGATAGAATTGTGGTGGGAATTGAAAGTAAAAAGGCTGAAGATATTATGCGCAGGTTATACAAACCATTTTTATTAAATGGTCACCCCATAATTTTTATGGACATTGCTAGTGCAGAGATGACTAAGTATGCAGCTAATGCCATGCTGGCCACAAAAATTAGTTTCATGAATGACATTGCTAATTTGTGTGAGTTGGTTGGTGCTGATGTTAATTGGGTGCGTAAGGGCATTGGAAGCGATCCGCGTATTGGTAATAAATTTATTTACCCTGGTATTGGTTATGGTGGATCTTGTTTCCCCAAAGATGTAAAAGCGTTGGTTAAAACAGCAAAAGAGTACGGCCACGATTTGCGTATTTTACAAGCGGTAGAAGATGTAAATGACGACCAAAAAATGGTGTTGTTTAATAAAATTGCCAAGCACTTTGGCGGACAACTAAAAGGAAAAACATTCGCACTTTGGGGCTTGTCGTTTAAACCCAAAACAGATGATATGCGTGAAGCTCCATCTTTAGTTATAATTGAAAAATTATTGCATGCCGGTGCCAACGTAAAAGCATACGATCCGGTGGCTATGCACGAAGCCAAAAAGACTTTGGGTGAAACCATCAACTATTGCAAAGATCCTTACGATACGTTGATTGATGCTGATGCATTGCTAATTGCTACCGAATGGCCAGAGTTCCGTTCACCAAATTTTAACGTTATGGGCAAACTCTTAAAAGATAAAGTAATTTTTGACGGACGTAATATTTACGACTTAGATGAAATGAAAGAACTTGGTTTTACTTATTACTGCATAGGTATTAATAGAAAATAGAAGTTGGATAATAGCCTTTAGCTCTTCGCTGTAAGCTATTAGCTCTTAGGATTAAACCCAACCTAATAAAAATGTACGCACGCCAATAGCAAATAGCTAAAGGCCAAAAGCTAAAAAATATGTCAGAAAAAAAACGCGTTTTAATTACAGGTGCTGCCGGTTTTTTAGGCTCACATTTATGCGATAGATTTATAAAAGAAGGCTACGATGTGGTGGGTATGGATAACCTAATTACAGGTGATTTAAAAAACATCGAACACTTGTTTAAACTAAAGGAGTTTGAGTTTTACCACCATGATGTAAGCAAGTTCATCCATGTGCCGGGTAAGATAGATTACATCTTGCATTTCGCTTCGCCTGCAAGTCCTATTGATTATTTAAAAATCCCAATTCAAACCTTAAAAGTAGGTTCATTGGGTATTCATAATTGTTTAGGCCTAGCGCGTGTTAAAAAAGCACGTGTGCTCATTGCATCAACAAGCGAAGTATATGGCGACCCAACTGTACATCCGCAACCGGAAGAATACTGGGGCAATGTAAACCCTGTTGGTCCGCGTGGTGTGTACGATGAAGCCAAACGTTTTCAAGAAGCGATGACCATGGCTTACCATACGTATCATGGATTGGAAACACGCATTGTTCGTATTTTTAATACCTACGGCCCGCGTATGCGACTAAATGATGGACGTGTATTACCAGCATTTATTGGTCAAGCTTTACGTGGCGAAGATTTAACCATGTTTGGTGATGGCTCACAAACACGTTCATTTTGTTATGTAGATGATTTGGTAGAAGGTATTTACCGTTTGTTGTTAAGTGATTATCCTTACCCGGTAAACATCGGTAACCCCGATGAAATTACCATCAAAGAATTTGGTGAAGAGATTATTAAACTAACCGGAACATCACAAAAATTGGTTTCAAAACCATTACCTACTGACGACCCTAAACAACGCAGACCGGACATCACCAAAGCGCGCGAAATATTAGGTTGGGAACCAAAAGTAAGTCGTGCCGAAGGTTTAAAAATTACCTACGAGTACTTTAAAAGTTTAAGCCCTGAAGAGCTACATAAAACAGCAAATCATAGGTCGTTTTGATCCAACTTAATAAGTAGAAGCTTTGAAAAAAGTGCACCAGTAATTTAGTTGAATATTCAGAAAACAGCCCGTAACGCAAGTTGCGGGCTGTTTTTGTTTTTGGTTGATATCAATTAACCCAAACCATGAAGCAATTAACCCACGAAATAATTGCGTCACGAATTTTTGATGTAAGATCTACACAAGTTATGCTTGATAGTGATTTGGCAGATCTTTACGAGACAGAAACTAAGTTTATAAACAGAGCTGTTAAAAAAATAAGTCCCGATTTCCGGAAGCGTTTATGTTTCAATTAACAGAGGAAGAATGGAATCGTCTATGGTTCCAAATTGGCACCTTTAATGACAAAGCCATAATTCAGTCAGTTGGGACTTTATGCCTATCGCAAAATGCGATACCTCAGAGACTATGTTACAAGTTGCTACAGTTTTTTAGTTGATATCCGCTAAATTCACGTTTCAGAAATGTATAGCAAATCTTAACCCACGTTCATATGAAAAACGAAATCATACTTTACCGACCAGATGAATCAATTGAGCATATTGAAGTAAGACTAGAAGACGAAACGGTTTGGCTTAACCAATTGCAAATGGCCATGCTTTTTGGGCAAACCAAACAAAATATAAGCTTGCATATCAATAATTGTTTTAAAGAAAATGAGTTAGACCCGATATCAGTTGTCAAGGATTACTTGACAACTGCGGCAGATGGTAAAAAATACAATACTAAGTTTTACAACCTCGATGTAATTATTTCGGTTGGTTACCGCGTAAAATCTAAACAAGGAACCCAATTCCGTATTTGGGCAACTAATGTGCTTAGGGATTATTTGCTGAAAGGATACGCACTTAACCAACGTATTAATAGAATTGAAAACAACTACGAAAACCTGAGTAAGGAGGTACAGCAAATTTCGTTGCAACTTAAAACACAAGAACTACCCAACCATGGCATCTTCTTCGAAGGACAAATTTTTGATGCCTATGTGTTTGTTGTCGACATTATTAAAAATGCAAAAAACAATTAATAAAATGAATCAACATGTATTTATTTCAGAAGTTCTACAATTTGGTCCAAATCTTCCACACAATCAAATTGTAAATATCTCAAAAAATATAGCAAATTTTTATGATTTAAAAAGTTTGACTGTACCTAACTCTGTGCCTGAAATTGCCTATGAAAGTGATTTCAAACCGTCTTCTGTAAATAGGATTATTAAAATGACAAAGACAGAGTATGTCGACAACTTCTTTAAAGACGGATCAATTCAGCTAGGCTCTTTTGAATATTATAAACAATTTGAAAATCCGGAAATTGGTGACAAAACTGAAGGCTCATTTATTATTGTTGGACGCAATTCAAAGTCGACAATTTTTGCAGTTGTTGCAGGTGGGTTTAATAATTATATGTTTTGTACTTATCAAGGCGAGCCTGACCCGAAAGTAATTCAAAATTTTGGCTATAATGATTATTTTGAGATTGTAGACATAGAAGGCTTTCAACGAGCAATAGGAAAAACACTGAATTCTATTGCTTATTTAGGTTCGATTTGCCAATATAGACAACTGAAAGTAGTTGTTGGCGAGGCTGATGAAAACTTTAAACTTGATAGATTATCAGGTGACTTGATAAATCTTGTAAATTATTCCAAGTTTTTCCTGAAGACTTTTGATTTTCATCATCAACAAGAGTATAGACAACTTTGGACTGTTCCATATGATTTAAATGATAAAATAATTATCAAGTGTCCGGAAGCTGTTCAATATTGCAAACGAAAATAAAATATACGCCTTAGCGAATCCTTCCCGTGGTATTTGAGCCATAAACCGTTAGCGAACCTAAGTATTAATTATCTAGCGTGTTAGTTTTTCAACAACAGTTTTTATCCAATACTATTTCACCCCAAACACCTTATTTTGCGCATTCATTTAACACAAGTATCATGTCAAACACCGCACCGTATAAAATAGATGTTCATGCGCACATTATGCCCGAGTTTATTCCTAACCTAAAGGAACGCTACGGTTATGGCGATGAGTTTATTTACCTGGATCATTACCAACCGGGCCGTGCAAACATGATGAAAGCCAACGGTACTTTTTTTAGGGCTATTGATGATTTGTGTTGGGATCCTAAAGCCATTATTCAACACATGGATAAACATGACGTGCAGCTAATGGCCTTATCCACCATTCCAGTGTTGTTTTATTATTGGGCTAAGCCCGAACACACGCACGAGTGGAGCCAATACATCAACAACCACTTGGCACAAATACAGCGCGACTACCCTACCCGATTTGTTGGTTTAGGTACTTTGCCCATGCAAGATACTACGCTGGCTGTGGAAGAGCTTACGCGTTGCAAATACGAATTAAATTTACCCGGTGTGGAGATTGCCACCAATATTTTAGATTACAATTTAGATGACGAACGCTTTTTCCCTTTATACGAAGCTGCCGAAAAATTAGACATGTGCATTTTTGTGCATCCGTGGGATATGATGGGACAAGATAAAATGAAAAAGTATTGGTTGCCTTGGTTAGTAGGTATGCCGGCCGAAACTTCGCGTGCCATTTGCAGCATGATATTTGGCGGTGTGTTTGATAAATTCCCTAAACTACGTGTAATGTTTGCACATGGCGGTGGCTGTTTTCCGCACACCATTGGTCGAGTTTCACACGGTTATCATGCTCGCCCCGATTTATGCAACATTAACCAAGTAGCCGACCCATACGAGTATGTAAAAAAGTTTTACATTGATAGTTTAGTACACGATGAAGAAGCTTTACGTTACAACTTAAAATTATTTGGTGCAGAACGTATTGCTTTAGGTAGCGATTTCCCTTTCCCATTAGGCGATTTAGAACACGGTAAATTTATAGAGTTAATGAAAGATTTAAGTGCCGAAGAAAAATCACAGATGTTGTACAAAACCGCTAAAGAGTGGTTAGGCATTTAGCGCAATAAAGTTACGTTACCTTTTAATTCAATACGTTGGTTCTTGCGGCCAACACCTTCTGCCAGGTATACATATACATCTGCCGGACAAGGCTTACCCTCAAAAGTGCCATCCCAGCTATCGTGTATATCAAAACTCTCAAACACTTTAACACCCCATCTGTTGAATATTACTAAGTGATACTCATCTAAAAACACACCTCCCAATACAAACTTTTCATTTAATCCATCATTGTTAATGGTAAATACATTTGGTGCATAAAGTCTTGGTTTAGTTTCTATACACGCAATATTCGATTCGCTAAACACACGTTCATTATTTTTCTCGTAAGCAGTTACCTTGTAGCAATAATCGCGCTGAACAAGGTTTACGTATTGATGAAAGAAAAAAGTATCGGTTGGTAAATTGTTTGATATGGTATAAAACGCTCGAGCAGAATCGTAGTAAAAATCTGCTTGGTATTTACTTACTCCTTCAGTCCAGGCTTTATATGGTGTAAACACAATAATCGGGTCATACTTTAAAATATCGTTTTCTTTTAAATCAACTTTAAGCAATATGGTTTTAGCCACGTTACTTTCATTACTCAACCCACCACACTCATCTTTTAAGTAAGTGTAATACGAGTAACTGTGTGCATCCACATCAACACTTCTATCTATTAAAAATGTATCAGCTGTTTCTTGATAAAATACCGGAACGGTTTCATCATCACGCATTCTGTAAATGGCATATTTAAAGCCAATTTTATGGGTGCGTTTGTACCATTGTAATAAAATATAACTATCAGAAACTACAGTTACCCTTATGTTTTCAGTACCCGGCACAGTTGGCACAAAAACCGGCACAGCACCACTTGTATCACTCCAACTAAATATGGTAGAATCTGTATAGTCTATGGTTTTAATGCGATAAAAATAAGTGGTGTAACATGTAACTGATGTATCAATGTAATTTCTAACGGCTGCCTCGGTCTGATTTATCAATATAAATGTGTTGCCTGAATCCGCATTGTTGCGCCAAATTTCGTATCGCTTAATGGTATCAAAGCCAATATAAGGTGTCCAGTTAAGTGCTATACTGTTATCGGTAGCTTGTGCAGTAAGTTCAACCGTAGTGTGTTTTACAGCCGTATCACTGGTATTACCACATATATCTGTTGCAGATAAAGTATAAGTATATGGGTTAATAAGCGTGTTTACATTTTGTTGATTGTAGGTGGTATCATCTACATTAAATACATCAACCCAATTTATTGGAGCACCATTGCTGTAATTATAAAATATACGATACTTATTAAAGTCAATGGCATTGCTTCTGTCAAACTCAAATAAGGTATTGGTATTGTTTAGCACGGTTGCTCTGTATATGTTGGGCACATCGGGTGGTATGGTATCATCAATTACAGTTATAAAATCGGGTTTAATTATGGAATCAATACAACCGTTGGTATCAATAGCCATTAAACTAACTTTAAATTTACCGGCTGTGGTAAAGAGCTTTTGTACAGGCCCGCTGGTATAAAAAGTATCTTCATCATTAATCATCCAACGCCAATTTTGCACTTTAGTTTGATTAGGTGTGGTATTAGTTAATGTGGCCGTTGTGTTATAACAAATCAATTGTTTATCAGCCACAAAATCTGGTTTTGGCAAAGTATGCACTACAATAGAGTCGATGGCATCATATCCGTAAGCACATGTTCCGCTGCTATCTATTAAAGTTAATCTAGGATAATAAACTCCGGGTTGTGTATAAACATATTTAAAGGTATTAACCTCCATTGTATCAACCAAACCATCACCCAAATCCCAAACATAAAATTTCGCATTAGGCGATGATCCAATAAACTCTGACTCGTGCGGCATACAACCGTTTCTAGGTGCAAACGTATAGCTACCATATGGTCCACCTAAAACCAAATAATCAGGTATTCCTAAAGAGTCTATACAACCTGCACTGTCTTTAATAGTTAAATGTACTGGATACTTGCCGGGTTTAGTAAATGTAAGTTCGGGATTTTTCAAATTACTTGTGTTTATACCTATACGCCAAGACCACTCTGCAATTGGAGCTGCACCGGTAACCGTGGTATCAAATAACCTAATTGGGGTAATGGGTAAATAACAATCTAACTTCTGCGGATTGGCATAAAAACCCACTTGCGGCTTTCGATTGATAACGCGAATAATGGTATCTGTTGATTGGCTGCAACCATTGGAGTCGGTAATAATTAATGTAATATAGAGTAGTGTATCTAACTGGGTATAGGTTCTTGTAAATGATGAACCTGTGATATTTCCCGCACCCATGTTCCAAGTATAAATTCCTGAAGACAAAACGTTGTTTGCTGATGTGTTTGCTGATATTGTAATGGTTTGAGCACCACATGACAAAACCCTACTTACATTGATTTGTGGCTTTGGTTTTGATGGAACAACTTTCTTGATGGTGCTGAACTCGCAACCTATAGAATCTTTAACAGTTAAACGTACATTGTAACCTGCTGCCTGTGGCTGATTTACAGTGTTAAACACAAATGATGACGATCTTAATGTATCTGTCACCGTTGAATCAGTTGGTGTCCAAATCCACCTACGCTGCATAATCTTAAAATCAGCAAAAGAACTGTCAAATGCAGTTATATTCAAAGGTGTACAACCTCGTGCAGGAATAACGCTCAGTCGTGCGGTTCCACCCGCGGCAAATGCCACTGAATCTTTTTCTAATGTGTAAGAACAATTTCGAGCATCAGTTACAGTCATGGTTAATCCGTACCAACCACGAGAGTTCAATGTTGCATTTGTGTTTTTACCAATTGCTGTTTGAAAATTACTAAACTGCCAATTGGTACCGGTAATAATATATCCATTAGGCCCAACGGTACTTGTATTTTCCAAGCTCACCCTTAATGGAACACAGCCAACAGAATCCTTGACTCTAAAATTTAAATAGGGCATTTCAGGTATTACAATTTCTATATCAGCCGTATCAGGACAATTGTAAACCGTATCAAAAACTATTAATTTAACTGTATAAATTCCAGATGTATCGTATTTGTGTTTCGGATTTTTCAGAGTTGATGAATTACCATCACCAAACAACCACAAAAACCTATTTTTACCATACGCAAGATTTCCGTTAAAACTAATGCTGTCGTTACCGCAATTAATATCAGGTTCAACCATCCTTGCCCTTGCCGGATATATATCTATGTAGAACGGTTTGGTAAGTGTGGATATGCAACCGTTATATTCAATATCTAAAGTTATGGTATAACGTCCTGTATCCGCAAATGTAATTTCAGGATTACGCATGTTATCAGAACCGTTTTTCCATTTCCACGTATATTTAAAATCTTTATCTAAACCACTGTTCTCAATTAATGTAAACTTAACCGGGTTAATGGTTGAAAAACACCCTGTCCTTTTATCAGCCACAAAATCAAATGTAACATTCCCCCCTACTTTAACTGTATCGTAAGCAATTGCCGAACATCCACTAAGGGTAGTTGCTCTAAGCATCATTACGTATTTTCCCGTATCATTAAAAATCTGGCTAAAGACAGAATCTCTACTAACAATATTTCCATTATAAACCCACTCTATATCACTAAACTCTGACCTGTTCATTAATCTGAAATTAGCTGTATAAGGAGCACATCCTTTTTTTGAATTATGCTGTGAGATATTAGGCACCGGCATGTAAACATTTAGTGGCTTTGTTAGGCTGTCCTTACAACCGTTACCATCCGTCACCAAAAGTTTTATCGAATGATTAACCAAATTCGTAAATGTGCTGTTATCAGTGGGGAAACTGGATGTTTGTCCGTTACCAAAATTCCAATTATAAACCAATCCATTACCTGTTGATGTACTTGTAAAAGTAACTGTTGTTGGTACTTTACAAATATTGCTAGGTTGTAAAGTGAAGTTTGCTGTAGGTTTAGGGTTAACTAAAATTGTTTTTATTATGGTATCACTACAGTTGCCTAATTTACTGATGAGTTTAACATTGTGCGTACCCACGGGAAGGTTTGTAGTCAGATTTTTATTAGGCGATAATCCACCAGTGTTCACCTGCCAAATGTAGGTATTCGATGACGAATCAGGAGTAGTTGTATTGTTGAAAGTAAAAGGACTTCCTGCACAATAAGGCCCGGGAGGTAGTGTAAAATCAGAACGTATATTAGTAATATAAACCGCACTTGTTTTTGTTGCAAACGTAGCGCAGCCTCCTGGTGCAGTAACTTTTAACGTAACTGCAATGGCCCCTCCGCTGGTAAAAGTAAAACTAGGATTTTGTTGGTTTGATGTTTGAGATGTGCTGGTAGTCCATTCGTATGTATAGTTTGGATTAGCAGGGTTTACTATTGGTGTAAAGCTATGCGTTGATGGTGGTTTACAAACATTAGGATTTGTGACAGAAAAATCTGCTGTATGTGTTTGTGTTAACGTTACCATCGAGTTAACCAATTTAGTGTTGGCACAACCATTAGCATCTGTTACGGTTAGCGAAATATTTTTAGGGCCTGATGAAGTATAAGTATGCGAAGGGCTAGATTGATTACTAATATTACCATCTCCAAAATCCCACAACCAATTTGTAATGGGCGATGTGCCTTGGGTTGATGTATTGGTAAATTGAACGATTAAAGGTGCGCACCCACCGGTTTTATCAACAGTAAAATTTGAAACAGGGGAAGTGAAAACCGTGATATAAGCTGTTTTTGTTTCTACATCACTACCGGCAGCGTTAGTTACTGTTAAACTTACTGTATATGTTCCGGGTACAATGTAAGTGGCAGAAGGATTTTGTAAGATAGAATTATTACCGTTACCAAATGCCCAAGCATAGCTCGTTGGCGAACCAGTTGATAAATCCGTAAACTGAACACTTAGCGGACTGCACCCGGATGTTCTATTTGAAGAAAAATTGGCCACAGGCTGTGCAGCCACCATACAACAAATTGATACAAACAGGCTCGTAAATAACCCCTTAAAAAACTTCATTTAGACTATTTACGAATTTACGAATTGAAATATGAATAACAACTTACTTAAAGTAAAAAAATACAGATTATCTGGTAATTGTTGTTTCTATTTTTCTCGTCAGCTCATGCCTCTTTTGTGTTAAATGCATATGAACCTGAACATGTATCTCAACCTGCTCTTCATCTTTGGCTAATTCAAACCTTTCTAATTCTTCTTGATTATGATTCATTAGTTTCTCTACATGCTTAATCTTTAATCTCAACAAAGCAGAGTCAACGTCTTCTTTAAAGTTATATCCAACAGGGTCAATAAACACATCGTACTTTTTTTCCCAATTCGGACTAACCTCAAAATCCTTAGACATAATATCTGCAACAAAAGCAGTTACCAATGGATCTTCATGTCTTATAAAGTAATTTAAATTTAATGCTTCATCTTCAATTTGCTGGTGTACTTCGCTTAAAATGCGAGCAACAATTGGATGTTTAAGTTCTATATCTTCTTGCGCAATCTCATGTAAAATAAACAACGCAACCGAAGCAAAATCCTCACTGTATGGCTTATCACCATAACTCAACAAAACCCTAATTAAGTCTTTCTCCTGAACATCTTGGTGGTGCAAATCCTGAACAGACTCTATCAGCATTTCCTGTTCTGATAAGGCTTGCATTGACTCTTGCTCTATTACAGAAGAATGCTTTTTCGTATTACTTCTAACTAGCCTATTTGCCTCATTAATTAATAACTGTTCATCAACTTTCAGTAAAATAGAAGTCTCCCTCAAAAAAGTACTTCGCTTAAACGCATCTGGTATTTTACTAATAGTGTCGACAATATCTTTTATTAACTCCGCACGCTTTACCGGATCATTGCCGGCATCATTAAGCAAAAGATTCGTTTTGAATAAAATAAAATCCTGTCTGTTTTCCTCCAAAAAAGCACTAAATGCCATTGGACCAACTAGCTTGCAATAACTATCAGGGTCTTCACCATCGGGGAAAAGTATAATTTTTACATTCAAACCCGCTTCAAGTAACATATCTGTTCCTCTCAGCGATGCTTTTATACCAGCAGCATCACCATCATAAAGTACACACACATTATCTGTAAAACGTTTTATTAGTTTTATCTGTCCTTCAGTTAATGATGTACCCGATGATGCAACAACATTCTCTATACCCGCTTGATGTAAACTAATTACGTCAGTGTATCCCTCAACCAAATAAACAAGTGAGTTTTTACTAATAGCTTGTTTCGCAAAAAACAAGCCATACAACTCATTACTTTTGTGGTATAAAGGCGTCTCTGGCGAGTTAACATATTTCGGACTCTTAGGGTCTTTAATTAAATACCTACCTGCAAAAGCGATTGGCTTTCCACTAATAGAATGTATCGGAAATATTACCCGATTTCTATAAGCATCATAAATCCTGCCCTGCTCATTCTCCTTTATTAAACCACCAAGCTTTAAAAGGTCTAGATTATATCCGCCTTCTTTTGCAGCATTGGTCAAATGATCCCAACTCTCCTTTGCGTAACCAAGCTTAAACTTCTCTATAGTTTCAGGTCTAAAACCTCGCTCCTCAAAATAACTTAAGCCTATTGTCCTTCCTTCTTCATCATTTAATAGCAACTCAGCAAAATAGCGCTCTGCAAAATTATTCACTATCTGCAAGCTTTCCCGCTCACTTGTCTTGCGTTTTTCCTCAATCAATTGTTCTGGAGATACCTCTTGTTGTGGCCATTCAATCCTATACTTCTCTGCTAAATGTTTAAGAGCATCTATATAATTAAGTTGCTCTATTTCCATTACAAAGTTTACGGAGTTACCTGCTTTACCACAACCAAAACACTTATATATGCCCTTACTTGGCGATACACTAAAAGATGGTGACTTTTCTTGATGAAAAGGGCATAGTCCAGTTAAGTTTGCGCCACGTTTTTTCAAGTTCACATATTCACCAACAACCTCCTCAACACGAGCAGCATCAACTATTTCATCTATTTTCGTACGAGGTATCATGTAATAAAATGTGGCGTAAATTTAAGAAAAATATTTGCATTCAAACCTAAAATAATGTACGTTTGCATCCCGTTAAAGATTAATACAAAATCTTAAACAAAACGGCTCAATAGCTCAGCTGGATAGAGCACCGGTTTTCTAAACCGTAGGTCTCAGGTTCGAATCCTGATTGGGCTACAAAAAACACCAACTTTTGTTTGGTGTTTTTTTTTGCCTGATACTGATTCCAATAAACATAATGGTGTTTCGCTACGGGTCGGGTTTTATGCGTCTAAAGGCGCATAAGTCAATAGCAAAAGGATGCCGCTTCACCCCCTAACACGTCCTCT